>MDSW01192847.1_pt1 | contig 13730 bp, 17 predicted proteins | sample 811171 | NCBI WGS metagenome assembly MDSW01 (sample SAMN05326641, study PRJNA326480) | marine metagenome | isolation source: seawater | place: Atlantic Ocean: North West | collected 2012 | reverse complement strand
GTTTAGATATTGTATTGGCAGTTGCAGGAGCAATTAAAATCAAATCTGCCCATCTTGAAAGGCTAATATGATCCATTTCTGTCTCATTTTCTATATCAAAAAGATCTTGATAAACTTTTGACTGAGATAACGAAATAATTGAAAGAGGTGTTACAAATTCAGAACCACTCTTGGTAAGAATTGTTTTTACAATTACATTACTTTTTTTTAGAAGTCTTATTATCTCAAGACTTTTGTAAGCAGCTATCCCACCGCAAATTATTAATAAGATTTTTTTATTATTCAAATTAATCATCGGCTGAATTAAAATACTAATAAACCAACAATTACAAGAGTTAATAAACCAATAATAGATTGATTTCTAAAAGTAGTCATTTCTGATTTTTTCGTATTTAAAGCTGTATATGAGTTTGAATTTTGTGGGATCTGTCCACTGGCTAAAAAAGTAAGAGCTTGATTAGCTTTGTCCATGATTTCTGGAAATTCTGGAAGTCTTTTAATAACCTCTGACGTATTTTGAATAGTTTCACTAATTTTTGTCATAGGATCTTTTGTTTCTTTAAGCCAATTCTCAAGAACAGGTTTTGATGTAGTCCAAATATTGGTATTTGGATTTAATTTTCTTGCCACACCTTCAACAACAACCATAGTTTTCTGTAACATAAGAAGTTGTGGTTGTGTCTGCATATTAAATTTTTCTGTGACATCAAATAGTTGTTTCAATAATTTACCACCGGAGATATCTTTAACCGCTTGTCCAAAAATAGGCTCACCTATTGATCTTAAAGCTTGAGCCAAGTCATCTATCGGAACATTTTTAGGAACCAAACCCGCAACAAGGTGTACTTCCGCAACTTTACGATAGTCTCTTTGAATAAAACCAAATAATATTTCTGCTAAAAATCTTTTACTCATTTTATCAAGTCTACCCATAATTCCAAAATCAATAGGAACAATATGCCCATTATTATCTATAAATATATTTCCTTGGTGCATATCCGCATGGAAAAAACCGTCTCTAACTGCGTGCCTCAAAAAATTTTGAATTATATCTTCTGCAATTTTTTCTGTATTAAAGTTTCTATCCTTTAGCTCTTGAGTTTCTCTTATTGAAATTCCATCAACCCAATCAAGCGTCATTACATTTTCACTTGTAAAATTCCAATAAATTTGAGGAACTTTAAATCCCACATCATTTTTAGTATTTTCTGCATATTCATTAGCTGCTGCCGCTTCAAATCTTAAATCCATCTCAAGATTAGTTATTTCTTTCAATAAGAAAACTACTTCAACTAATTTTAGCCTTCTCGTTTTTTTTATAAATGACTCAACAAAAAAAGCAAAAAGCATCATGGCATCTATTTCTTCATTAAATATCTTCTTAATGTTAGGTCTTAAAATTTTTATAGCTACATCTTTGATTGTTCCATTGTCATTAATTTGAGCTTTATGAACTTGAGCTATTGAGGCAGCAGCAACTGGTTCGCTTAAATTAATTATAGAATTATAAGTTTCTTCACCTAAATCATTCTTAATTATTTCTTTCGCTTCCATAAGTGAAAATGGAGGTAATTTATCTTGAAGATTTTCGAGTTTTTTTGATAATTCTTCCCCAATAATGTCCGGACGTGTTGCTAGAAATTGTCCAAGCTTAATAAAAGTCGTTCCCATTGACTCAAGTGAGCTGGAAAGTCGTTCACCCTCATTTTTATTTAAATCTGCTTTCTTCTTTGGAGAAAAAGAGATTGCTAGTAATTTGAATAAAATTTTCACTACAAGTGGTGGTTCTTGAAACTTAGAGGTAATTTCTAAAATATCTGATTTGGCAACTTTTCTTCCAAGCTTAAATAATGTTATGAATTTTTTAATCATTAAATTTTCCAACCACTATGTATAGAAACTATCCCACCAGATAAATTTCTATAGGAACATTTTTCAAATTTATTCTTTTTCATTAATTCAATTAATTCATTTTGACTTATAAATTCTTCAATACTTTTTATTAAATATTCATAAGGTTCCTTCTCACCAACAATTATCTCACCAATTTTAGGTATAATTTTTGAGTAGTTTTTATAAATTATGTCTAAGTTTGAATTTTGGATTTTTGAAAACTCAAGACATAAAAATCTACCTCCAGGTTTTAAAACTCTATAAGCCTCACTAAGCGACTTATTTAAATTTTTTGTATTACGCAAACCAAAGCTAATTGTATAAAAATCAAAAGTATCTTTTTTCAAGGGCAGCTTTTCTGCAGGCGCAATAATCCAATTTAAATTATTATAATTATGAAGTTTCTCTTTTGCTTTTTTTATCATTCCTCTATTTGGGTCCACACATGTTACTTGGGATGGTTTTGATGAATGTTCTAAAAAAAGTTTAGCCAAATCTCCTGTGCCACAAGCAACATCTATTATTTTTTTATTTACTGAAAGATTCATCATATTCAGAAGAGTTTTTTTCCACAATCTATGTACTCCAAGTGACATAAAGTCATTCATTAGGTCGTATCGATCGTAAACTTTATCAAAAACTTTTTCTACTAGTCCTTTTCTGTTTTGTAGATATTGTTGCATAATATAAAAGTTATATATTGAATATAGTATTAAATGCCAGAATTACCAGAAGTAGAAATTGTAAGACAGTCGCTGAGTAAAAAAATAAATCAAAAAAAGGTAAAAAAAGTAATAGTTAGAAACAGAAATTTAAGATTTAGAATTCCCTCCAATTTTGAAAGATATTTGGAAAATAAGAAAATAATAAAAGTTGATAGATTTTCGAAATATTTAATTTTACATTTATCTGATAAGACCTATTGTCTTTTACATCTTGGCATGTCAGGAACAGTTCATTTAATTGAGGATAAAAAAAAAAATTTTTTAACTAATACTAGTTTTTATAGTTATCCAGTATTACCAAAAAAGCATAATCATGTAGAAATTATTTTAGATAAATTTAAAATTATTTATAATGATCCAAGAAGATTTGGGTTTTTTGAAATTATCAGGAATTCAGAGCTTTTAAGAAAAAGATTCGCTCATTTAGGCCCTGAACCATTTGATACAACATTTGATTTTGATTATATTTTTTTTTCATTTAAAAACAAAAAAAAAAATATTAAAAATTTTTTATTAGATCAAAAATTTGTTTCTGGTATTGGTAATATATATGCTAGCGAGATTTTATTTTTATGTAGAATAAATCCCTTTGTTAAAGCTAGTTTGTTAAAAAAAGAGGATTGTAAAAAAATTTTTGTTTTCTCAAAAAAAGTACTTTCAAATGCGATTAAAAAAGGTGGTTCTAGTATAAGAGACTTCAAAAATATATCAGGTAAAAAAGGTAATTTTCAAAAAAAATTTAATGTTTACGAGAGGGAGGGATTAAATTGTAAACGAATTGAATGTCATGGTGTTATTCAAAAAAAAAGTATTTCTAAAAGATCCACTTTTTTTTGTGATTCTTGTCAAAAATAATCAATTATTTGATTGACCATAATTAATTCTCAAGCTATACCCCTGCGCATATGGCTAACACAAAATCTGCAATCAAAAGAATAAGACGAATTTCAAAACAAACTGTTGTAAATAAAGCAAGAAAAAATAGATTTAGAAATGCTTTAAAAAAAATGAATATCTTGATTAAAGATAAAAAGAAAGCAGATGCCTTAAAATTCTTACCTAAGTTGAATTCTGAGCTTATGAAAATTGCTAAAACGGGTGTAATTAAAAAACAGAATGCTTCAAGAAACGTGTCTAGAATTACAAAAAGAATTTCCTCTATCTAGGTTGTAATAGTTATAGTTGATTCAACTCTAAGCATACGCTTCATGTATACTGGCAACAATTAATTGATCAATATTTAGATATAGTAAATATAATAAATCTTTCTACTCAATTAAAAATTTAATTTTTTATTTTAATCAATTTTTTTTTGAAGCAATTTATATTTTAAAACACAATCCTAGATTTAAAATATTTTTAAAAACAAAAAAATTTTTCTTGCAAAAAATTTCAGATATCTCTAACTAATATTTCCTCATAAATTATGAATAACAGCATAAATAATAAAAACTTAAAAGTTGATAGTTTTAATTGGAATATTGTTCAAAATGAAATGAAAGATAAATTAGGCCTGGATGTTTATGAGAGTTGGTTAAAAAAAATTAATTTTTTAGAGGAATTTAATAACTACATTTTACTTTCAGTTCCAACAAGATTTATTCGTGATTGGATTACTTCTAGATATTTAGATCAAATTATACAAATTGTAAAAATTCATAAAAAGGAAATTACAAGAGTTGAATTTAAAATAATCGAACAAAAATCAAGTCAAAATAATCAATTTAAGGATACTGCTCAAACTTTTGAAAAAACTGAGAATATATCTTTTATTAAAGACTCCTACCTTCAGTACAACCGAATCGACCCTAATAAAAGATTTGATAATTTTTTAACTGGATCTAGTAATAAACTTGCTTATGAAGCCTCACTCAAAGTTTCAGAAAATATTTCACATTACAATCCATTCTATATCTATGGAGGTGTAGGAATGGGCAAAACTCATCTATTAAATGCAATTGGTCTTGAGTTAAAAAAAAGTAACAAAGTAATGTTTATTTCTGCCGAAAGATTCATGTATCAGTTTGTTAAATCTATTAAGTCAAACGATATGGTAAAATTTAAAGAATATTTTAGAAATACAGATATTTTACTGATTGATGATATTCAATTTATGAATGGCAAAGAAGCTATGCAAGAAGAATTTTTTCATACTTTTAACGCTTTACTTGATAAAGGTTCACAAATTATTATTTCAGCTGATAGAGCACCAAATAAATTATCTCGTATTCAAGAAAGAATAAAATCAAGATTCTCAGGAGGATTAGTTGTAGATATTCAAAAATCAGATTATGAGTTAAGAAGAAAAATTGTTGAACATAAAATAAATGAATTTGATAATCTTTATTCAGATCAGATTAAAGTTTCCAAAGATATTAGAGAGTTTATTAGTACAGATATAACTACTAGTATTAGAGAGGTAGTTGGGGCAATTAATCGTATCGTTTCATTTTCTAGAATTTATAATAAAGTACCTAATTTGGCTGAAGCAAAAGTTGTTTTAAAAGACCTTTTAAATTTATCAGAAAATAAAGTTACTATTGATTTAATTCAAACAATTGTTTGCAAGTATTTTAAAATAAGCAAGAATGAAATGCTGTCATCAAGAAGATCAAGGTATTTGGTTAGACCAAGACAAGCTGCTATATATCTATCCAAAATTTTAACATCAAAATCATTACCTGAAATTGGAAGGGAATTTTCTAATCGTGATCATACTACAATTATTCATTCAGTTAAAACTATTGAAAGGTTAAAAGAAAATGATCAAGATATGTTAGAAAATATTAATAAGTTAAAAAACCAAATACTTTATAATACTAAAGAAAATGAAATTTAATGTTAATCAGCAGGATCTTCAACAAGCACTGAATTATTGCCAAGGAGTAATTGAAAGAAGAAGCACACTCCCAATATTGTCTAATGTTTTATTGAATGCTAATGAATCAAAACTTTTAATTACAGCGACTGACTTAGATTTAATATTTATTCACCAAATAAAAAATATTGAAATTTTAGAGGAGGGACAAACAACCACTACATCATCAATTATGTATGATATTGTTAGGAAATTCCCATCTGGCAAAAAAATCAATTTGACTTTAACAGATAAAAGTAAGCTTCATTTGGAATCAGAAAAGTCTATTTTTAACTTAAATTGCATTAGTCCTTCTGAGTTTCCTTTGACTGATGAAAATTTCTCTGAAAATGAATTTATTATAAATTCTAAACAACTATTAAAATTGTTAAATAAATGTAAATTCTCAGTGTCTAATGATGAAACAAGGCACTACCTGAGTGGAATTTATTTTCATCAAACAGAGGTTGACGAAAAATGTTATTTAACAGCTGTAGCTACAGATAGTCATCGAATGTCAATATCCAAAATTAGATTAAATAATAAAATTAATTTTGAACCAGTAATTTTACCAAAAAAAACTATTTTCCAACTTTGTTCTTTGTTAGACAATTATGACGGAGAGGTAAAAATTTCAAATGTTAAATCTAAAATTAAATTCGAATTATCTAATAGTATTTTAATTTCAAAGTTAATAGATGGTAAGTTTCCAAATTATATTCAAGTTATTCCAAAAAATAACCAAAAAAAACTCGAGATCGAACTTAAATCATTCTTAGGATCTGTTGATAGGGTAGCATCTGTTTCTTTAGATAAAAAAGATGGAGTTAAATTTAGTTTAAAAAAAGACTCACTTAATTTATCAGTTAACAATACAACAAGTGGTGATGGTAATGAAAATTTGAATGTGAAATTTGATAATGATTTAGAGATAAGTTTTAACTCAAAATATTTGATTGATGTTGCGTCTCAACTTGATGGGGATAAGATTGAAATTTTTTTAAATGATACAGGTTCTCCAGCGTTAATTAAAGACCCAGGTGATTTTGATAGTATTTATGTAGTGATGCCCATGAAGGGCTAGTTTAGAATATTCAATTCAGAGTAAATGCTTTTTTCTAAGGATTGAGTAAATTCATCTATCGGTAGACCTTTTAAAATTGGTTTTAAAATAGAAATTGTAATAATTTTATTACTTACTTTTAAACCTTTTTTGGGCCAGACATAACCAGAGTTAATAGCGACGGGTTGACAAGTTATATTTAGTTTTTCATATATTCTAGTTGCACCTTTTTTAAAAGATGGTCTTTCATTTGGTAAAACTCTTGTTCCTTGAGGAAAAATTATGATTGGTCTTTCTGAATTAGAAATTACTCTAGAGACATTGTCATAGAAATTTAAGTTATCTTTAGAAATTTTACCTCTATTTATTGAGATTGATCCAATTTTTTTTAGATACCAACCAAATATAGGTATATACAACAGTTCTTTTTTAAGAATAAATATTGGAGATTTAAAAACAGTTTGTAAATAAAATGTTTCAAACATCGATTGATGTGAAGCAGCAATAAAAAATTTCTCATTATTAATAATATTTTCTTTTCCCTTCACAATTATCTTTACAGATAAGAAAAAATTTAAACAAAAGCCAGTCCAATAACCCATTAATTTACCACCAAATAATACGACTCTTTGTGGTAAAATAAATGAAGGTAAAAATATTATCGAAATTATTATTATTCCACCAAAAAAGAAAATTGAGAATATAGAATTTCTAATCATTTTATCAAAAGCTATATAAAATCTTTATGCTTTTGTCTTTTTTTAATAATTTTAATTTTAGAACCTTTAATTAAAATCTCTATAGCTTTAGGTCTAAGATTATAGTTTGAGCTTAAAGACATTCCATATGCCCCGACATCACATATAACAATAATATCTTTTTCTCTTAATTTTTGAAATTTTTTTAGAGTTGTAAATTTGTCCGTACTTTCGCATATTGGTCCTACAAGTTCATAATTTTCTTTAAAATTTTTATTTGATCTAAGGTATGGTAATGTTTTATGATTAGCCCCATATAAAGCAGGTCTCATTAAGTCATTCATACCAGAGTCTAAAATTACAAATTTTTTTTTTCCATTTTTTTTGATATAAATAATTCTTGAAATTAAAGACCCTGTATTTCCAATTATTGATCTACCTGGCTCAAAAATTATTTTTGTTTTATTTCTTGTTAGAAATTTTTTTATTGCAAGATTATATTTTTTATAATTAAGTTTTTTACTATTATCATATGGAATACCCATTCCACCCCCTAAGTCTATAAATTCAAATTTGTGATTTGCTTTTTTAATTATTTTATCAATAGTTTTTAACATATTCTCATAGGGCCTGTGATTTAAAATTTGGCTTCCTATGTGAACACTTAAACATTTTAGTTCTATGTTTTTGGAATTTTTACAAAAATTAATCATTTCAAGAAATGTTTTATCACTAACACCAAACTTATTTTCTTTTTTTCCAGTGGATATTTGACTTAATGTTTTTGCATCAGTATTAGGATTTAATCTAATACCTACGCTAACTTTTTTCCTTTTTACTCTTGCAATTCTATCAATTTCCTTGATTTCGCTTTCAGACTCAGCATTTATAAGTAATATTTTCTTATCAATTGCATAATTTATTTCTTTTGATGTTTTTCCAACACCAGAAAACACAATTTTTTTTGAATTTATACCAGCTTTTATTGCTAACATTAATTCACCCATTGACACAACATCAGCTCCCAAACCAAATTTTCTTATTTCTTTAATTAAGTTAATATTTGTATTGGATTTAACAGCAAAGCATATCAATGGTGAAAAAGATTTAAAATTTTTTTTAAAATTTAAAATATTCTCTTTTAATTTATTAAATGAGTAACAATAAGTTGGAGTACCAAATTTTGTTGCTATATTGTTAACATCTAATTTTTCAATTTTAAGTCTATTATTAATATATTTCATTAAACTGTACTTGTAAGAACGATTTTTAATTCATTTTTTTTATTTGATTCTTTGTACATTGGATCTCCTTTTTTTCCACAGGAAACTATTATGGAAAAGACAATGAATAATAGTGCAATTTTTCTAGTCATTTTGTTTTTTATATTTAGTTATCATTTTTTTTATATTACCAAAAGATGTTCCACCGAATGATTTTTTTGAATCTACTGAATTTTTTAGGTTAAATACCTTTAAAATATCATTTGATACATTCGGTACAATTTTCTTAAAGTCCTCAATAGTTAACTCATTAAGACCTTTTTTTTTTCTCTCAGCTAAATTAACTACTGAAGCTGTTTTTAGATAAGCTTCTCTAAATGACATCGAATAGTTTTTGACCAAATAATCAGCTAAATCAGTGGCTGTGATGTAATTAGCATTAGCTATTTCAAGCATTTGTTTTTTATTTGGACTTAGGTTTTTTAAAATTTCATCTAATATTTTAAGACAATTAAGTAGTGTATCATTGGATTTAAAAATAATTTCTTTATCATCTTGTAGATCTTTAAAATATGACAACGGCAAACCTTTTAGAATTGTGAGCATTGAGAATAGATTCCCATAAATAGAACCAGACTTTCCTCTCAAATATTCTAAAGGGTCTGGATTTTTTTTTTGCGGCATTATAGATGACCCAGTTACAATTTTATCAGATAAACTTATTAATTTAAAACCGTCTGAATTCCATATAATTAGTTCCTCTGCTATTCTTGAAATATGCATTGAGCAAACAGAAGCACTAAACAGAAATTCTAAAACAAAATCTCGGTCAGAAACTGTATCTATTGAATTATTTGTAGGTTTTTCAAATCCTAGTTTCCTTGTTGTATAATTTCTATCAATATTAAATGAAGTTCCTGTTAGAGCTGCAACACCCAAAGGATTTTCATTCAAATTTTCTAGATTATTTTTAAAACTTTTTTTATCTCGATTAAACATTTCAATATATGCCATTAGATAGTGTGCAAATGAAACGGCTTGAGCATTTTTTAGATGTGTAAAACCAGGCATGATAGTATAAATATTTTTTTCAGCTAATTTTAATGTGCTATTAATAACTTTATTTAATGCAGAATTGATTTCTTTATTTGCCTTTTTTATCCAAATTTTTAGATCCGTAATTACTTGATCATTTCTTGATCTGCCTGTATGAATATAGCCAGCTTCCTCACCAATTATTTGAAAAAGTCTTTTTTCTATATTCATATGAATATCCTCATATTTTTCTTCAAATACAAATTTTTTCTTATTAATTTCTTTTTCAATTTTGCTTAGTCCATAAAGAATTTTATTTTTAACTTTAAAAGAAATTATTTTTTGTTTAAATAACATTTCAACATGAGCAATAGATCCAGCTATATCTTCTCTATAAAGTCTTTTGTCTATATTGATTGAACTGCCAATTTTCTGAAAGAGGTTGGAGCTACCCTTTTTAATTCTTGTGTTCCATATTGCCTGGTTGTTTTTATTTTTTGACATGATAATTAATTATACCTATTTAATATGAGATTTTTAATATTATTTATCTTTTTGATAACCAATTCATATGCTGATGAAGCTGTTGATATTAAAAATCTTATTATTAACAAAGAGTTAAAAAAGTATGATGAATTAACATTTTTAGACATTAACAACAATCAATTAAATTTAAAAGATTTTGAAGGAAATTTGATTTTAATCAATTTCTGGGCCACATGGTGTGCACCTTGCAAAGAAGAAATGCCATCTCTTGACTTATTACAATCTAAAGAAAGTTTGAGTAATTTAAAAATATTTCCAATAAATGTTGGTCAAGATAATATTGAAAAGTCTTCAAAGTTTTTTGATGATTTAAAAATTAAAAGACTAGAACCATATTTTGACTCTCCAATTACACTGGCAAAAAAATTTGGTTTGAGGGGTATTCCGACTTCAATTCTATTTAACAAAGATGGATTTGAATTTGCAAGAATTATTGGCTCTATAGATTTCAGTGATAAAAAGTTTATTGATTGGCTAAGTAAATATAATTAATTTTTAAAAAAATATGCAAAAGCTACTAATGCGATTACCGCTATAAATTGTAATAGAACTCTTAATTGCATTAATTTATTTGAATATTTTTTACTAGTTTCCCCACCTTTAAATAATGTTCCTATACCTAATATAAGGACAATTCCAACTGCAATTAATAAAATTATAGATAGTATTTTAACTATTATTCCAGAAATCATTTTAGTATTGTAGGGTGTTTTTAAAATAAAAAAACATAATTTATATAGTTATGACATTTTGTCTAGAATCAACCATTATAAAACCAAATGGTGATGAAAAAATTGAAAATGCAATAATTTTACTTCATGGTTATGGAGGAGATGGGAAAGATATAAGCATGTTATCTTTAAATTGGAAAAGACATTTACCAAATACAATTTTTATTTGTCCAAACGGGCATCAAAAATGTTCAATAAATCCATCAGGTTTTCAGTGGTTTGATTTAACTAAAGATGAGCCAAAATATATTCTAGAAGAGTCATTGAAAGCAGAAATAAAATTGAACAATTTTATAGATGAAATTAAGAATGAATTTCAATTGGAAAATAAAAAAATTTGTTTGTCTGGATTTAGCCAAGGCTGCATGATGGCTATTAATTTGGGATTAACTTCTTATAAAAAGTATAATTGCATAGTAGGTTTTTCTGGTAAAATTATTAATCAAAAAGATTTGAAATCTAGGATTAAGGTGTCAACTGATACTTTATTAATTCATGGAGAAAATGATCAAGTTGTCTCACCTAATTTTATGCTTGAGGCAAAAGATTTTTTTATTAGAAATAATATAGATATTCAGACACATTTAATTAAAAATTGTGATCATCATATTCCGATCGAAGCATCTAGTAAAGCATTGAACTATATCTTAAAAAAAATAAAATAATTGCTTATTGTTGAAATAATTTTTTATTTACGTTAAGGTTAGGCTTATGAATAGCTTTGTTGAACATGATATGTCACTTGAAAAATGCCCTGCATTAGTATTGAATGCAGATTATAGACCTTTAAGTTATTATCCTTTGTCATTATGGTCATGGCAGGACACAGTTAAATCTGTTTTTTTAGATCGAGTAATAATAGTAAGTAATTATGATAGAATAGTCAGAAGCCCTTCTTTTAATATGAAATTACCCAGCGTTATAGCTTTAAAAGATTATATTGTGCCACAATCAAGACCTAGTTTTACTCGATTTAATGTTTTTTTGAGAGATAAATTTTCATGTCAGTATTGTGGGAGTAGTGAAGAGTTAACATTCGACCACTTATTACCAAGATCAAAAGGAGGCGAAACAAATTGGGATAATGTTGTTACTGCATGTTCAGCTTGTAATGTAAAAAAAGGTGGAAAACTTCTTAAAACATCAGGCATGAAGCTTACTCAATATCCTTACCAACCATCTACTGAGGACTTACACCGTAATGGAAAAAATTTTCCACCAAATTATTTACATAAAAGTTGGATGGACTATTTGTATTGGGATGTGGAGCTTGAAGCTTAAAATTAGATTTTTTCAGAAATATTAATAGCCAGTTTAGAACCAGTCTTAATAATCTTATCCATTATTGAGTACAACCCTTTTTTCGTTGCTCCTTTCGCATATGCAATATCTTTATGGTGTAACTCATCTTCTCTGAATTTACTTATTTTTTTTTTCAATTCTTTTTCTTCAGGACCAAGTTGATCTATTTGATTTTGATAATGTTTATCAATCACTTCCTCAACAGAGGCCGTACATAGCATTGCTGCCTTTTTACCAAGAATTGTTGACCCAAAACCTAAACCAACTCCAAGTAAATCCCATAACGGTAAAAATTTAGTTGGTTTTATTTTTCTTTTTTTTATTTCGCTTTCAAAAAAATTACAGTGTTCTTTTTCATGGATTTTCATTTCCTCAATAATTTTTTTTAGATTTTCATCCTTAACAATAGTATTAAGGGCCAATAATTGCCCTTCATAGATTTTAACTGCACCTCTTTCTCCAGCGTGATCAACTCTAATAAATTCTTCTATTTTAGTTTTTGAATTTTTCATAATTATTAAATATTTTTGTTAATAAAATTACAAAAATACAACTTAAAATCATATTAAATGTAGTTAGTGATAATCCAAAAATTCTAAATGTCACATCTTTGCAACTTACAGTTCTAAATTGAAGATTTTTTAATAATTCCTCTTTAGAAATGATATCAGAGCTATCTTTCATTGTACAAACCATAGACTCCTTAAAAAAACCCTGTTCTATTCCGAGGTGATAAAATGATATTAAAAAAGAAAAAGAAAATATCAATGTTAATAACAAAATTGTAAACTTTTCATTTTTTTTAAAAAAATAATTTAAAATTAACAAAATTACAGCCAATCCATAAGGGAACCTTTCTATTAGGCACAGATTACAAGGCAGGTGTCCAAGCACATATTCTATAAAGAAAGCTAAAATTAGTGAAATTATGCTTACAAGAAAAATTATTTTTAAGTATGTATCTATTTTTTGATTATACATTAGATTTAAATATCAAATATATTACGACACCTGTTATAACAACCAATATTCCAATTATAGCAAACCATTTTGAACCATGTTTATTCATAAATTCTGAGAAAAGATATCCAAACTTGTATGAAAGATAAGATACTATAAAAAAACGTAACCCTCTGGAGATTAAGCTTATTAAAATAAAAATCAGAATATTAAAACTGATTAAACCACTGGCAATAGTGAAGACTTTGTATGGCAGAGGTGTAAAACCAGCAAGAAATAAAATGCCAAGCCAAGCATAAAAACCATCACTATTTAATAAATCATTTTTAAAGCTATTTAATTTATCTTCATAACCATAAAAACTCATTATTTGCATTCCTATATCAAAAAAAAATGCCCCAATTAAATAGCCTAATATTCCACCTAGAACTGAAAATATTGTTACTATAAAAAAAATTTTTATAAAATCATCTTTTTTTGAAATCACCATTGGTATTACCATCACATCAGGTGGTATTGGAAAAAAAGAACTTTCAACAAAAGATACTAGAGCCAAATAATACTTAGAGCTTTTATGCGCTGCTAAATTTAAACATTTTTTATAAAGAGTATTAAGCATTTTTTGGTTTTAATATAATTTTAGTTCTTATACTATTTAATAAATTATTAAACAATTAAGGGCGAATGGCGGAATTGG
>MDSW01155060.1_pt1 | contig 13730 bp, 12 predicted proteins | sample 811171 | NCBI WGS metagenome assembly MDSW01 (sample SAMN05326641, study PRJNA326480) | marine metagenome | isolation source: seawater | place: Atlantic Ocean: North West | collected 2012 | reverse complement strand
GCGGATGAAGTAAAACGTATTCTGCTGACGCTAGGAAACACAGAGACCCAAAGCGACGACATTTCGCTGACTGTGACACCGCCAACGTGGCGTAGAGATTTAACGCGAGAAGCCGATTTACTAGAAGAAATTGCCCGTATCCATGGTTACGAAAAGATTCCGGAAGACGTCGGTGTCCCGATGGCTGCTTCCTTCAAAAGTGACTGGGATCGAGTCACCTCGAAGCTACGTACGACCATGACAGCCATGGGATTTGACGAATCACTAACGGCAAGTGTCGTCCCGGCCTCCTGGACACAAACATACAGTCCCTGGTCCGATAAAACACCTCTGCGGACGCTTTCACCCATGCTGAAAGGTGCTGACGCGCTGCGAACAAGTCTTGTGCCTAGCCTTCTGGAAGTACGCCGTATCAACCAATCCCTTGCGAACCCAAGTGTTGAACTGTTTGAAACGGCCAAGATCTATCTGCCGACAGATAGCGGTTTGCCGCAGGAACAATGGACATTGGGGATCACCAGCGGACACGGATTCCAGCACCTGAAAGGCGTCATCGAAACGGCTTTACGTTCACTAAAAATTGACCGCCCGTTAGATGTCGAAACAACAGCACAAGATTTACTACATGCTGACTATTGTGCTTCACTAACTTTAAACGGTGAGCACTTCGGTTTCCTTGGTGAAGTAAATGAAGCCGGACTTAAGGCCTTCTCATTACGCAGTCCAGCTAGCATTGCCGAAATCCGAATGGATTTACTGGTACAACACTCAACTCTAATCCCTCAGCATTCTCAACTAAGCAACTTCCCTGCGATAACGAGAGACCTGAATATTGTGCTCTCCGAATCCGTCCGTTGGGACGCTTTGGAGGCTAGTGTACGGAGTGCCGTCGATGCCGAACAACTTGAAGATATCACCTATCAGGAAACCTATCGCGATCCTGAACGAGATGGGGCCGACGTAAAACGAGTGCTGTTCACGGTAAAGCTTCGCCGAAGTGATCAAACCATGACCAACGAACAGGCCGACGGTGTGCGAAGTGAGATCGTCGCAGCCATTGAATCACAGCTCGATGGAAAACTCCTGGGTTAACCCCGGCGACCGTAGTGGTAACTGGGCTTGCCTAAAACGGCAATGTCCATCAAATTACCCATCCGCTCGTCACGCTTATTTCTCGCTACCGTTACTGTAGGTGTCATCCGCCTGTGTCATTTTACGTCATACTGCTAGGGCTATTGTTCGCCCCGGATTCCAAAGCTGATTCGCCAATTGTCGTTCACTTTACTGCGCCGTGGTGTTCGGCTTGCCAGCAAATGAAACCTGGTATCGCATCACTAAAGCAGGACGGCTATGACATTCGAATTGTGGATGTCACAAAAAATGAGTCGCTCGTAAAACGTTATGGTGTCAAAGAGCTCCCAACCACCGTGATCCTACGAAAGGGCCGGATTGAAGATCGACGAATTGGCTACCTAACAGAGCAAAAGCTACACACCTTTATTGACTCAATAAAGGCCTCCAAAGAGAAACCAAAGGTGAGCCATTCAGTATCTACTATTTCCCGAACCCCCATCGTCGATGGCCCCTTCGAAAAAGCATCCCATTCCCGCTGGATGACTGTCAACCGGGCGCGAATACAACCCCTCACCCAAATGCTATCTCCTTCCGTTGGACGCCAACTTCTGCGTGCCACTGTTCGAATCAAATTAAAAGATGCCTCCGGGATCTCATATGGCAGTGGAACTATCATTCATTCGCAACCAGGTCGGGCTCTGATTGCCACTTGCGGACATTTGTTCCGCGATGGAAAAGATAAAATGACTGTCCGTGTTGATGTGTTTTATCCAGGTGGTATGAAACAGGTTAAGGGACAAGTTCTTATCTATGATGCCAACGAATACGATGTGGCTCTGGTAACCATTCCTTTTGATGGCGGGATTACTCCGGTCAAGATTGCTGTTCCCGGAATGACTGCTAAAGAGCAGCGCGTCATCTCTTCGGGTAGTAATGGTGGAGCAAGGCCATCGCTCGAGCGAACAGTCATCAAATCGATTAACCGTTATGAAGGGCCGGATAACATTCAAATTCACGGCGCTCCTGTTGGCGGGCGCAGTGGCGGTGGCTTAGTCAATCAAGACGGCCAACTAATTGGAATTTGCAATGCTGCAGACCATGAAGACAACGAGGGTTTTTATGTCAGTTCAAGGTATATCACCCTGATGATGCAACGACTGGGGATTGATGACCTGATTCGGAATCAGTAAATAGGCACGTTGTTTCCGTGCGGAGCGGCTCTCAATTATTTGAACTCGGGATCAGAGAACGATTGAAGGCCATTCAACCTTAGAGGTCAACCCGCATTGGCCGTTCAGCAACACGACCAACTTCGTCCGGCCCACGACGTTGGCCATATTGTGGCCAGGCTGCCAGACCGTCAAGCTCGGGCATGAGTTCAACAAGCTGGCTCACTAGTGTCTCCGTCAAAGCACACATCTTCTCTGAAGACGCTTCCTCCTGAAGACTCATGGCACTACGCATGATTCGTACCATAGCAGCCCGCTTTTTAACTGGGTTTTCCAGGGTGGATTCTGGTTCTTCAATAAGATTTACAACGGGGACATCCAGAGCTTTGCTCCAGTTTGCTAATTCTGTGAGCGTCAGATTGGCCGTTGGTTTTTCCTGCTTACGCAGTGTGCGAACATCGATACCTGTATGGCGAGCAACACTTCGCAGTGTCATTTCCTGTTGTTCGCGTACAAAAGCAATCCGGTTCATCGGACGGTCGGCCTGTTCCACTGGTAAGGAAAACTTCCGCTTATGGCGATGTGGTTTCGCCTCCACTTTATTTCTTTTCCTGGAAGCCGGGGCCAGCGCGTCTAGAAGATTGAATTGAAGATCAACAGTTGCCATGGGAACCTACCCTCTTTCGTTCGATACCGGATTTGTTTCTTACCCCCGTTAGACGCGCTCTAAGCCCTGCGCGTTCCATAGAAAAATAAAAAAACCGTTAATTCTTTCCTAACCCTTAAAAACGCCCCCGAACAAGGCCCGTCTTCAATCCAAATCGACGACCATCCTGTTCAAAAAACCGCGTATGCGTTCAGTTCGTTTCCTGTTTAACATGGTTACAAATCACGAGAGAAGTCTTCATAATGAACAGACGAAAATTACCAATCTTTTGAGAATTCAATGTCTTCCGACGCCAACTTAAATCGCCCCGACTTTTCCCGTAATAACGGATTATTACCAGCCATTGCACAGGATGCCGATTCTGGCAAAGTTCTGATGCTGGCCTGGATGAATGCCGAAGCCTATGAGGAAACGCTTCGTACCGGTCGTGGGGTTTATTTCAGCCGGAGCCGAAATAAACTCTGGTACAAAGGTGAAGAAAGCGGGCATGTGCAAAAAGTTGTGCAATTACTCGTGGACTGCGATCGTGATGCCATTCTGATGCGAGTTCGCCAGCAAGGAGCCGCATGCCATGAAGGTTATGAAACCTGCTTCTTTAGCGAAGTAACTGACAAAGGTTTAAACATCATTGCAGAACGATTAGTAAATCCCGACGACGTTTACAATAAATAATCCAAGCTGACAAAGGAATACAACCATGAGTGCTGATGCCAAAATCCAAGAACTAGGTCTGGAACTACCTCCTGCTCCAAAACCAGGCGGGGTCTACAAGCCTGTCGTAATCAGTGGCAACATGTGTTATGTATCCGGACATGGCCCACTCCGTCCTGATGGCACCATGTTTACTGGCCGAGTTGGTGATGACGTCGATCTGGAATACGGATATCAATCAGCCCGCCAAACCGGTCTGGCTATCCTTGCCACGTTAAAAGCAAACTTAGGTAGCCTTGATCGAATCAATAAAGTTGTCAAAACTTTGGGAATGGTCAACTGCAGCCCGGACTTTGGTCAGCAGCCTAAGGTCATCAATGGATATAGCGATCTGCTAGCTGAAGTATTCGGACCTGACAATGGCGTTGGAGCGCGAAGTGCTGTTGGCATGGGAGCCCTGCCTGGAAACATCACCACCGAAATTGAAGTCATTTTTGAATTGAATGACGAATAAGCAACCCAGTTACTTCTTATCGAACAGCTTTGAGAACACGAATGGCCGACCCTCGCAAAATCCTCGTAACTTCCGCATTGCCATATGCGAATGGCCCCATTCATATCGGGCATCTCGTGGAATACATCCAAACCGATATTTGGGTAAAATTCCAAAAGTTACGTGGCAACGAATGCATTTATCTGTGTGCTGACGACACCCACGGTACCGCCATTATGATGAGTGCTCAGCGAACCGGCTGTACGGAAGAAGAATGGATTGCGAGAATCTCAGACGAACACCAGCGCGATTTCGCTGGTTTTGGAATTGAGTTTGAAAACTACGGTAGCACTAACAGCCCCGAGAACTACGAGCTTTGCAAACAGTTCTGGCAATCTTTTCGAGATGCCGGTCTGATCAGACAAGAAGCCGTTACTCAGCTTTTTGATGATGAAAAGGGAATTTTCCTCGCCGACCGGTTTGTTCGTGGAACGTGTCCAAAATGTGGTGCGGAAGAACAGTATGGCGATAGCTGCGATCAATGCGGAGCAACATACAGCGCTCGTGAAATCGTCAATCCAGTCAGCACTCTTTCCGGTACGATGCCTTCTGTAAAAACTGCGGACCATCTGTTCATTCAGATTGAAGAGTTACACGGATTTCTTGAAGAGTGGACTCAATCCGGTGATCATCTGCAAAGTGAAATTGCAAATTATCTAAAGGGACATTTTCTTAATGAGCCTCTCCGCGACTGGGACGTATCACGACCACAGCCATATTTTGGTTTCGAGATTCCCGACGCTCCAGGTCATTTCTGGTTCGTTTGGTTTGATGCCCCGATTGGTTACATGGCATCAACAAAGCAATACTGTGATCGAACTGGTGACGACTTCAATCAATGGTGGAAAAACCCGGATACTGAAATTCATCATTTCATCGGCAAAGACATTACTTACTTTCATACCTTGTTCTGGCCTGCCATGTTGAAGGTTGCCAAATTCACTCTGCCAACAAAAATTCACATCCATGGATTTCTAACCGTCGATGGCCGCAAGATGTCGAAGCGGGATGGCACATTCGTGAAAGCGGAAACATTTCTGAAACACCTCAACCCAGCAGCACTCCGATATTACTACGCAGCCAAGCTCAATAACCGAGTCGAAGATCTGGATCTGAACCTCAAAGAATTCACGGCGAAGGTGAATACGGACCTAGTCGGCAAAGTCGTAAATCTGGCAAGTCGTACCGCGAAGTTCGTTGAGGATCTTGGCTTGTCGACCGAATATCCGGACGATGGCGGTTTGTTCAATCAGGGAGCAGAAGCCGGTGAAGCAATCGCGGCTGCATACGAGAACTGTGACTTTAATCGTGCCATGCGATTGATCATGGAGTTGGCTGACCGGGCAAATCCATTTGTGGAAAACCGCGAACCCTGGAACCTCCGCAAAGATCCTGAGCGACAGCAGGAATTACAGGACGTGTGTACTGTCGCCCTAAACCTATTCCGCCAAATCGCGATTTACTTACAACCGGTGCTACCGGAAATTGCAGAAAAGACGAGCTCGCTGCTAGGAGATCCAATCACGTATTGGGAGCAGGCAGCCACTCCATTAACCGGTACGCCGGTCGCAAAATTTGAACACATGATGAAACGTATTGAAGAGAAAGATGTAGATGCCATGATCGATGAATCAAAAGAAGAAAACGCAGCAGCGGCCGCTGAAGCGAATACCACGCAATACAATGACAGCGCTCAGCCTTTAATTGACGAACCACTTGCCGAGGAGATCACCTTTGACGAATTCGTCAAAATCGATCTGCGGGTAGCCCGTGTCGTGAAAGCGGAACATGTTGAAGAAGCCAATAAGCTTCTCAAGCTAACATTAAGTCTTGGTGGCGATGAAACTCGTCAGGTCTTTGCCGGTATTAAAAAGGCATATAACCCCGAAGACCTTGAAGGACGTCTGGTCGTTATGGTCGCCAATTTGGCGCCTCGCAAGATGCGGTTTGGAATGAGTGAAGGGATGATTACAGCCGCCGGCCCAGGTGGTGAGGATGTATTCATGCTAAACATTGATGAAGGCGCTCAGCCTGGACAACGGGTCCACTAGCTGTTACCCATCCGCTTCAGCCGCACCTAATCGCTTTCCGTCGGTGATGACGGTAACCGGGGGGAAGTCTTCTTTTACAAGGTGACCTGTGACTGCTGATGCTGCGTCCAAACCATGATCATGCGGGCTATCAAATCGTAGCGTAGCGTAATCAACGTGATTCTCTTCCTGAAATAAGTGCAGGGTTTGCGTTGGAAACGCAAACTGAACTCCCAATCTCTGGGCAACACGCATAATGTCTGTCAGCAATCGATGACGTTCACGTAACTCCGTTGGCCAGTCCGTACACTCAAAAAACATGTACAAAAGAATATCGATACTACTGGCCGCAAGATCATTCACATAAACCTGAAAGTAGTCCTTCCTGGTATAAGGATGTCTACGGATAATCTCCCGAATGGCTTCACAAAATGCCTCGAGTTGCTCGGGGGTCGTATCATACTGGACTCCCAGTTTCGTCGTGAACCTTCGGAATTCACGTTTACCCATATTATCGACCACGGCAGTCGTGAGACGGCTGTTCGGCAAGACAATTACGGAATTGTAGAAAGTGCGAACGCGAGTACTTCTCATACCCACATTTTCCACCGTCCCTTCAACTCCATCGGAAACGATCCAGTCACCAATTTCAAACGGTCGGTCTGCAAGAACCGTTAAAGAACCAAATAAATTACTAAGCGTATCTTGTGATGCAAATGCCAGGGCGGCGCCCCCAATTCCAAGACCACCAATCAAAGCAGTTACATCTAATTGGAATACATCCGCAAACAAGACCAGCCCTACACAGATGGAGAATGCTTTAAGTGCTTTTCTCACCAGCGGAATCAGGAGATCATCAAATTTGGTTTCTGTCCCTGCCGCTTTTCGAGTGATGACTGTCGCGATCCAGTCGATAAACCGAAAAGCAGTCCATACCGAAGCAACCACCGTAAAGAACTTAAGTGCTACGGTGACAATCAACAATAAACTTAATGGCAAGCCCAGACAAAACGCACCCCAATACCATACAACTGCCTGGGTGAGTAAACCAACAGGTTTCCAGACTTTTCGCTCTCGCTTTTGATCGTCCGGTGTATCAGCCTCTTTTTGATCACGACGAATCCAACGCACAATGATCGTCAGCAAGTTACGTACACTGAGATCCGCTAAAAAGCCAAAAAAGATCAGTACCAAACAACCAATCCACTGGTAATCGGCTAAAAGAAAGTGGGTCGTATGTAAGGACTCTGGAAAAAACTCCTTAAAACCTTCAGCCCAAGCTTCATGCAACTCGAGCGTTGAATTCAAATTTAATTTTAGGTCTGTTTCTTCCTGAGCTCGCGCCACACCAGGAAAGGTAAACATTCCCAACAAACTAATGCAAAATACAAGTTGCTTTAAGAATCGCATGGCAGACTTCCCCGATTAAATCGCTTTTATCGGGCAAAGTATAACAATCTCGCCCGCTTTAACGACAGGCTAATTAGCCCTGATGGAGCGGATAAGCCCAACGAGAAAGAATCGTCTTACCAACCAGTGCCGTCAGACCGACCATAAGAATGCCAAGCAAAGTCGAGAGTAGAATACTTGCATATAACACCTCCACCTGGAAATTCTGATTGCTCATAAAGATAAAATAACCTAAGCCTCGGCTGTCTATGTCATGGCCCGCCATATATTCTCCAACAACGGCACCGACAATCGTTAACCCTGAGGAGATTCTTGCCCCAGTTAAAAGGTAAGGCACCGCATTCGGCAATTTTAGTTTGAATAATAGATCTGAACGACTAGCCTGATACAAATGCATTAGCTCTGTTAATCCAACATCAACCGTCGTCAGCCCAGTGGTCACATTGGTCACTACAGGAAAAATACTAATCACCGTCACGATGACCACCACACTACTCAATCCTCCACCAAACCAAATGATCACCAAAGGAGCAATGGCAACGATGGGAACCGTTTGCAGTAAGATCATATAAGGATAGATGCTCTGTTTCGCCAATTTCGATATTGAGAAGAGTAATGCGAGTGTCACCCCCAAACAAATCGAAATAGCAAAACCGCTTAATGCTGCCAAGCCAGTGACAAATGTCGCTTTCATTAGGTCATCCAACTTCTTCCAGCTTTCCTCCGCAATTTCCAACGGACTGGGCAGAATAATTCGTTTGATCTCGAACACATAGTCTGCTAACTGCCAAACCAACAGTACAAAAATCAGGAACAGCACTGGTAGCAGAAATTGGCGAATCTCATTGCGGCTCATTGCATTGCCTCCTGCAAACGCTGAGTCACTTCATTAACCTGAGAGATATACAAAGCCGATCCTCGTAAATCCGGCGTCCTCTGCGGAGGCAACGATATCTCTAAATCGCTAACAATGGTGCCTTCAAGATTCATGACCAGGATTCTATCACTGAGATACACTGCCTCAGAGACATTATGAGTGACAAACAAAGTAGTCAAGCGCTGAGTTCGGCAAATCTCATGGATCAGTTGATTTAGTTGCTGACGAAGCAATTCATCAAGTGCGGCAAATGGCTCATCCATGAAGAGGATGTCAGGCTGTGTTACTAAAGCACGCGCCATCGATACTCTCATCCGCATACCACCAGACAACTGGCGAGGAAATTTAATCAGATCGTCTGAATTTAATCCAACGCACTCAATCGTTTCCTGAATAGACAGCATATCAATCCGTGGCCGCCGCCCATCACTGCTACCCTTAAGTTCAAGCGGTAAAACCACATTGTCACGAACTGTTCGCCAGGGCATAAGCGTCGGATCCTGAAAAACAAAAGCTGGCGTCTTAAAATCAGTTACGAACTTTTCCGCCGTACCTTCAATTAAGCCCGCCAGAGCGCGTAATAGCGTCGATTTTCCACATCCCGAAGGGCCGACAATCGAACACCATTGAGCCGCTGGAATTTGCAGCGACAGATCGCGCAGGATATCACTTTGACCTAGCGTGACATTCAGGGATGAAAGTTCGATAATATTTTTCACTAATTTGGCACTCTGAACGGTATGACTGGAACTGATTTCTGGCCACCTGCTTTTATAATAGACAACGTTGTACATTTGTTGACAACTAACTTACACCAGCATTCCTATTTACTTGTTTTCCCAATCATGACTCAGATCCCCGATCTCCCGAAACAAATTCTTGTCCAAGGCTCGATTCCAGAGTCCTTCGAGCGAGCTTTGTTGGGAGTCATTGTTGTTGATCATGGGTCGAAACGGGACGAGAGCAATATTTACGTGCAGGAAATGGCCCGGCTATTTCAGCACCATGCCGATGTCGAAATCGTAGAGCCCGCTCATATGGAGTTGGCCTCACCGGATATCAATGCGGCTTATCAGGCCTGTGTAGCACGGGGAGCTCAATACATTGTTGTACACCCTTATTTTCTCGCTCCTGGACGTCATTGGCATAAGGACATTCCGGAATTAGCCCGAGAGGCAGCACGACAACATCCGGAAACCAGTTGCGTTGTCACTCCGCCCCTTGGAATCCATAAGTCCATCATAGATGTGATGGCAACAAGAATCACCGACGCTCTTCCTTCTACAGATAATCACAATGAATAAACACCACTCACTCTTCGCTCTGGTCGCTTTTCTAATTCTTAGCGGATGTGAAACCGAGGAGCAGCCAATCCCACAAAACACTATCAACGACAGCGCAACACCGTTGACCAAAGTATCTCTACAGCTCAATTGGTTTCCTGAAGCGGAGCATGGTGGTTATTACGCTGCTCTGATCCACGGTGCCTATAAAGAAGAGGGGCTAGATGTGGAGATCATAGGTGGCGGGCCTAACAGTCCCGTCATTCAAAAGCTCGTGTCGGGGCAGGCAGACTTTATCGTTGGCAATGCTGATCAGGTACTAACGAGCCGGGCGAAAGATTCAAATGCGGTCGCTTTGTTTGCGCCACTACAAACGAGCCCACGTTGCATTATGGTGCATGAAGGTTCCGGGATTAATTCACTCTCCGACCTTAATGATATGACACTAGGAATAAGTGCGGGACGCGCCTTTGCTTTGTACATGCAAAAACATCTTCCTTTGAAAAACATTAAGTTCGTTGGCTATCCGGGCAGCCCGGCGGTGTTTTTAAGCAACGAAAATTATGGGCAACAGGCCTACGTGTTCAGCGAACCGTTCGTAGCAAGAAAGTCCGGTGCCAACCCGAAAGTTCTGATGGTCTCCGACTTAGGTTATAACCCCTACACCAGCCTGCTGATTACAACACAGGAAACCGTCAACTCTGATAAAGATCTCATCGATCGGATGATCCGCGCGAGCAGGAAAGGGTGGGCTATTTATCTTGACGATTCAACAAAAACCGATGAGCATATTCATACACTCAATGAAGAAATGGATTTGGAAATCCTCGCGTTTGGTGCAAAAACTTTAAAAGAATTGTGTTTGCCGGATGGCATGAGCTCGGACACGCTCGGCAATATGACCTCCGCACGCTGGGAACAGTTACGCGATCAACTAATCGAGCTGGAACTAATTGATCAATCTGTCGATGCCAATGCAGCCTTCCTCAAATAGTTAGAGCTTACCTATTCTTCAAGCCTCGAATTGCTTGGATTCCTTATAGCGAATACGGTATTATCAAAGCTGTCAACACACGTAATATTGGAACACTACGATGAATTTTCTCTACCTGATTGCTGATACAGCTATTGGTCAAATCGCAGGCCTCGGCATTGTCGTCATTCTTATGCTCGGCCTCCTAATCGTGACGCTAAAATATGGAGCGTTATGGTGGGAAGGGTATAACTGTGGAGCTCAGATCGGTTTGATTGAATTAGTGATCATGGGTCTCCGTCAGGTTAATCAAAAAGCCATCATGAAAGCCAAAATCAAGGCTGTTCAGGCGCAGTTAAAGACGGAACGAGATCTTCCTAAAGGCGCCAGCTTTGATGGCACGTTTGTGACAACTAACAGTTTGGAAGCACATTATCTTGCGGGTGGAAATGTAGGTAATATTATTGAGGCGTTGGTCGCTTCCAAGAACGCAGGCATTGCGCTTGAATTTGATCAAGCCGCTGCAATTGATCTGGCCGGCCGTGATGTAGTTGAGGCTGTCCGTACGAGTGTAGATCCAAAAGTCATTAGCTGCCCGGATCCCCAACGTAGTGGTAAAGAATCTCTTAGTGCCGTGGCCAAAGACGGCGTCGAGCTCAAAGTACATGCACAAGTCACGGTTCGTACCAATCTTGAACAATTGATCGGGGGTGCAACCGAAGAGACCATTATCGCCCGAGTTGGCGAAAGTATTATCTCTGCGATTGGTTCGGCTACACTGCACTCAGATGTGCTCCAGAACCCTGGCATGATCACCAAAGCGGTGCTGGAACGAGGCTTGGATTCTCAGACTGCCTTTGAAATTGTCTCGATTGATATCGCGGGAGCCGTCGTTGGTGAAAATATTGGCTCACGTCTGCAGGTAGATCAGGCCGAAGCGGATACCCGTGTCGCCCGTGCCAAAGCCGAGCAGCGACGAGCCGAAGCTATCGCCGTTGAACAGGAGCAAAAAGCTGAAGTCATTGGCAAACAAGCTAGCCTCATACAGGCAGAAGCCGAAGTCCCTAAGGCAATGGCTGAAGCCTTTCGTACCGGAAATATTGAAATACAAGGTAAATAACGTGCCCTCTATTAGAACTCTCTTTTGGGCAGCTTTCTGTCCACTCCTACTCACTACGATGACGAACGCCGAAGAACTCACCGAAACTCAGCAAAAGTTGCTAAAAACGTTTCACCGTGAATTCGTTCTCATCACGCCGGGACAAGGCAAGTTCCCCAAATCGTATGAAATGGGAGGCAAGGCGGAGAGAGAAACACCGAAACACAAAGTCAGTTTTGACTATTCCTTCTATGTGGCAAAATATGAAGTGCCACAAAATCTGTGGGAAGCGGTCATGGGTAGCAATCCTTCCCGCTGGAAAGGCCCCCGTAACTCCGTCGAAGAACTAACTTTCGAGGATGCTCAAAAGTTTTGTACAACAGCAACCAAAATGATGCAATTGGCAAAGCTGATTGACAAAGATCAGGAGATACGCCTGCCTTCGGAGGCCGAATGGGAATATTTCGCTCGGGCGGGTACCAAGACTGATTACAGTTTTGGCGACGACGAAAAGCTGCTTGGGGACTACGGCTGGTTTACCGGCAATGCTGCCGGGAACGATCCACCTGTAGGTGTAAAGAAACCAAATGCCTGGGGTCTATTTGATATACACGGATACTTATGGGAATGGTGCACTGATACGGGAAGCGAATCTTATAAGAATGCCCCCAACGACGGCAGTGCCCATATCGAAAAGGATCGAAAGACACGTATTCTGCGCGGCGGTAGTTGGAAAGACAAAGCCGACAAGCTCACAAGTAGTTATCGTTACGTTGTTGCGGCAGATTTAACAGACGATGCCGTTGGTCTGCGTTGTATTCTCACCAAGAATTAAATCGATGGTTCCGAAATTTATCGGTTTGTTGGTCGTTTCAATGTGCATGCCGTTACAGGGAATCTCCAACGAGAAACCAGTAGGCAACCCCCGCCAAAATGCCTCGGTTTTCAAAAAGCTCCATAACGGTATTAATATCGATACGGCAAGTCGTGACAGTGGTGTGTGGTCAAAAATCCAACACGATGCAGCACATTTTGAAGCGGCGGTTGATGCCGGTTTTGATTCGGTTCGGGTGTTTCTGCCGGTTCACGCAAATTACGAATCTACCGAACAACAGATTAAAGATGCTCTCTCAAATAAACTAGCCATCGTGGTTTGCATGTGGGGTTCTTCTGTATGGTCTAGAAACCCACAATTGGGAGAGCAGCAAATAGCAGATAAGTGGAGGAAGCTGGCGGAGGTTTGGGAAAAGTACCCAAACGATCTTGTTTTCGAAATACTTAACGAACCTAAGGGCATTGGTTTTGAAAATGCTAAAGGAGCGTCGAAAGTCATGCCGCTCTATAATGCTGCCGTACAAGCCATTCGTGATGTCGACCCCGACCGTCCAATTCTAATTGGAGCACCCGGCTACAATGATTCTGAATTTTTGGACCCTTATGTGACGGAACAATACCTGACGTATAAATTTGAAGGTGGTAAGGGGTTTTATGATGACGTTAACACAGGTGTAGCGATCCATTTTTATAGCCCCGGACACAAGGATGGCCTTAATTTTGCGATGTGGACCATGGGGCTTGGAAACGAGGAATTGAAATGGAAGGGTCCGATCACAAAGGAAATAATCAATGCTGTGAATTGGAAAAATAGCGTCGGTGTAGACATTCCAATCATTATTACCGAATGGGGGTGCTGGCTATTTCCAAACCGCACCAATCAAGACTTGAACAAATGGTTGGATCACCATGTTGACCTATTCGATGCCCACAACATTGGCAGCATGTGGTACACAGGAATACAAAACAACCAGAGGGCATTCGGTATTTTTAATTCTGAAACAGGCTGGAACCAGACCGTCTTGGACAAGCTAACTGGAGTGAAACCAGCAGTGTCCCCAAAAATATCTCAGGTCATTAATGGTGAATTCTTCAAGCCGGATCATGCAT
>MDSW01140372.1_pt1 | contig 13733 bp, 5 predicted proteins | sample 811171 | NCBI WGS metagenome assembly MDSW01 (sample SAMN05326641, study PRJNA326480) | marine metagenome | isolation source: seawater | place: Atlantic Ocean: North West | collected 2012 | reverse complement strand
GGGGACGCGCGGGGGCGCCCGCGTCGGGGGGGGGAGGAGGGGAGGCGGGCTCCACGGGCTCGGCCTGCGCGGCGGAGACGGCGGACGAGGGGCCCGCGCGGAACCCGCGCGAGGGCGCCGCGGCGAGCGCGCGCCCGAACCCGAGCGGGAACGGGGACGAGGACGACGCGTCCGCGCCGGGGGAGGCGGGGGTGGTGCTGCTGCTGCAGCCTCCCGAACGCGCGGATCGGCGACGCGCGGACGGGACCGCCGCGCGCGCCGAGGCGTCCGCCGCGGGCGCGGCGAGCGAGCCGAGCGCGCGCCCGCGCGCGGCGGAGGCGCCGCGAAGGAGCGCCGGGACGATCTTCCGCATCTCGGACGACGGCGCGCGCGGGGCGAGCGCGGTCGAGGAGTGTTGGAATGCGCTCCGGTGACGTGGGCGGTGACGCGGCTCGCGCCAAACTGCGCGCCGGGCGAAGCGTCGTGGTCGAATCGGGGGCGATTTTAGACGGTCGATTTCGGGGTTGACGAGTTCCGCGACGGCCGATTCGCGTGCTCCGCCTCGGGCTCCTCCTCGGCGCCCCGCCGGTCCAGTTTCGCCTCGCGCGGCCGGGATCGATCGCGCACTCGTCGCCGCCCGCGCCTCGCTCCAACGCCGCGTCCGCCCCTCGCGCGATGCGCTCGTTCGCGCGCGCGCCGATCTCGATCGCGGCGCTCGCGTCGTTCCTCCTGCTGGGCGTCTCCGCCGGCGGCTCGGACGCGCACGCGTCGCCGTCGTCGCTCCCCCTGGGCGCGGACCCCGCGCACGCGGCGCGGTACGCGGGCGCCGCCTTCTCGTGCGACGGCGGGACCAAGTCGATCGCGTCGTCCAAGGTGAACGACGACTACTGCGACTGCGCGGACGGCACGGACGAGCCGGGGACGTCGGCGTGCGCGAACGGCGCCTTCTACTGCCGCAACCGCGGGCACCAGCCCGCGACCATCTTCAGCTCGCGCGTGAACGACGGCGTGTGCGACTGCTGCGACGGGCGCGACGAGTACGACGGCCGCGTCGCGTGCGCCAACGCGTGCGTCGCGATGGGCGCCTCGAGGCTCGCCGAGCTCGAGCGACGCGCCCAGGCGGCGCGCCTCGGCGCGACCAAGAAGCGGGCGATCGTGAACGCCGCCCCGGCCGACCGGAAGCGAAGGATCGCGGAGAAGGAGCGCCTCCAGCGCGACGTCGACGCCGAAAAGACCAAACTCGCCGCCGCGCTCGCCGCCAAGGAAAACGCCGAGCGCGAAGAGCGCCGCGCCAAGCGCGCGGAGGAGAAGCTCGACGCGAAGGAACGCGCGGAAGCCGCCGCGAACGCGGAGACGTCCCCGCCGCCGGCACTGCTCGAGGACGCCGACGTTGAAGAGTCACCGGAGGCGGCGATGGAGCGCCGCGTGAGAGAAGCCGCCGCCAACGTGGAAGCCGCCGAGAAGCAGAGATACGCCGCCGCCGCCGCCGCCGCCGCCGCGGGGGGCGACGAAGACGAAGACGATCCTTATGCGGACGAGACGGACGAGGAGCGCGGGCAGCGCATCGCGCGGCAGTGGGTCAAAGCGTCCGACGAAGACGACGCGCACGAGGACGTTCCCGCGACGGAGGCGACGACGGATGTTCCGGTCGCGCGCGACGACGCGTACGGCGACGCCGACGATTCGGACGACGACTCGGACGACGATTCGGACGACGATTCGGACGGCGCGGACGGCGACGGGGCGGTGCCTGCGGGCGGCGTGAGCGGCGGCTTCTTCTCGTCCTGGTTCGGCGCTTCCGACCCGACGTCGGCGTCGGCGACGCGCCTTCGCGCGTCGCGCGCGTCGTCCGCGGCGTCCGACGCGCGCGCGAAACACTCCGCCGCCGCGAGCGCGCTGCGCGCCGCGGAGGACGCCCTGGCGAAGGCGACGCTGGACCTCAGCCGGTACCTCGGCCCGCGCGCCGAGTACGCGCACATGCTCGGCGAGTGTTACTCCGTCGAGGTGGATAAGTACGCGTACGAGATTTGTCCCTTCGGCGAGGCGCGGCAGGATCGCACGAGGCTCGGGTCGATGGCGCCGCTCGCGCCGAACCCCAAGGACGCGGACGAGCCCCCACGGCGGTTTTCGTTCGTCGCGGGGGAGCGGTGCTGGAACGGGCCCGCGCGGAGCATCTCGGTGGCGCTGGAGTGCGGCGCGGCGACGCGGCTCTCGCGCGTGACGGAGCCGAGCCGGTGCGAATACGCGGCGACGCTCGAGACCCCCGCGGCGTGCGACGAGCGCGACGCCGACGCGCTCGAGGAGGAGCTCGGGGCGCTGAGGGAGGAGGTGGAGGCGGCGAGGAGGGGGGACGAGCTCAGGTGAGCGAGCGGAGCCGTGTGCTGAGGCGAGCGAGCGTGGCGAATGAGAGGAAAGGAGTCACCCTTTCACGCGCGATGAAACGCGTCGCGAGCGCGTCACTCCGCGAATGAGATCTCGTCGATAGGCATACAACGTACGCGACGAACTCGCGTCGCGCCCCCGAACCGTCGCGACGGACGGACGACGACGATCCTCGACGCGCCGCCCCCCCGGCCCGGGGTTCCGCTCCGGCTCGTCGCGCCCGGTCTACACGTCGAACCCTTCGTCGCGCAGGCACCTCAGGTGCGCCTCGATGAGGTACTTGCACTTCTCCTCGTCGTGCTCCGGGAGGCACGCGTCGCGCGCGGACTTGGTGATGGGACACGCGCAGCAGATCTTCTTCGGCTTCGCCTCGGGCGTGCTCGCGGAGGCCCCCATCGCGCGACGAGCGAGGCGGCGCGGCGCGCGGGCGCGGGGCGCGGGCGCGAGGGAAGGCGGGAGCGAGCGCGAGCGCGCGCGAAGTGGCCACCACCGCGAGACGCCGCGTCCGAGACACCGCGAGGGCTGAGGGATGGTGACGAGCAGTATTATCAGGGAGTCGTGGAAATATCGTTGACGGCGGATGTCGCGCGCTCAGCCAGCAGATATTGAGCAGTCGCATTCGGACTCGAATAACTTAGAACCCGAAACCCGTTCGTTGCGCTCCGCGCTCTCCGTCGCTCATCCGTACGGCGCTCGACCGCCGAGCGACCCTACGCCCCGGGCGAGGAGCCCCCGATCGGCGCTCTCGCCCCCCCCACCGTCACCACCCTCGCCCGCCAAACCCGCGCCCGGCCCGAGCATCACCCTCGCCCCCCGCCGCCGCCCCCCGACGTCCGCGCCGCCCGCGCGAAGCCCCCACTCCCCCCGCGTCGCCTTCCTCCACCCCGCCGCGAAAACCGTCGCCGCCCCCGTGCCGACCGCCGCCCACCCGGACGCGCCGACGGTCGCGCGGACGCCCGCGCCCGAGGCGGAGACGATCGCCTGGAGCACCGCGAGCGCGACGAGGCCCAAAGCGCCGTTCGCGGCGAACAGAGACGCGTGCGAAGACGCCCTCGAAGACGAAGGCGAAGCCGCCGAAGACGCGACGACGCCCGCCGCGCCGCTCGCGCCGCCGCTCGTCCCACCGCGCTCGCTCTCGTACTCGTCGCTCGCCGAGGCCAGTTCCCGCTCCGCCTCGAGCGCGTCCATCGCGAGCGCGGCCTGCGCGTACGCCGCGCACGCGCCCGCCTGCGCGGCGGCCATGGCGAGACAGTACGACGCGGCGGCGGCGGCGAGCGACGACGCGCGCGCCGCCGCGAATGCCAACGCCGCGAACGCGAACGCGGCGAACGCGTACGTCCACGGGCTCTCGGCGACGCGGTCCGTCGCGCGCGAGGCGGCCAGAGCCGCGAGCGCCATCGCGCCCCGCGCGAAGAACGTGACGTGTCCGTTCGCGTCCGCGGCGGGGTCGATCGCCTCGAACAGGTTCGTGGCGTAATTTTCGAGAAAACCGGAGTGCGCCGCGCTCAACGCCCAAAACGCACTCAGCACCCGAAGCGCCGTCGAGCCGTAACACCGCTCGAGGGACGCCGAGGCGAACGCGCGCGCGCGTTTGGAGAGGGAGGAAGACGGCGCGCGAGGCGCCCACGACGAGTCGACCGCGGACGCCGACGAAGTCGCCGCCGCCGCCCTCCGTTCGTTCGGAGGCGACCTCGGGAGCGACGTCGCGAGAAGGAAGCCGACGGCGACGAACGCGAAGGAGGCGTAGAAGAGGCTCGAGAGGCTCGCGCCCGCGTCGAGCGCCCACTGGCCCGTCTCCGCCGCGAGCATGTACCCCCCGAGGGATGCCGCGGACACGGCGCCCGTCGCGGTTCGGTACGCGGCGGCGATGTCCGAATTTTGACCGTTCGTCGGCGGTTCGTCGTCGCGGTCGAGGGACGCGTAGACGTACGCGAGGACGACGAGGTCGGCGGCGGAGCCCGACGCAAAGAGGATCTGCGAGAGACGCATCGCCGCCAAGGACTCGCCCCAGATGAGAACGGCGCGAACGAGGAGCTTACACGCGGCGCCGAAGACGAGGAAGGGCTTGAGCCCGAAGGATGCGCAGAACGGCGCGGCGGCGAGGTAACACGGCGCGGCGAAGTACGCGTAGAAGGGGAAGATGTCGTTCGCGATCTGCGCGTTCGAGAACCCCTTGACGTCCGCGAGGTAGGGGACTGGGGAAGGACGACGGAGCGGGTCGGAGGGGCGCGGGACGAGGAGGGTCAGAGGTCGGGCGAGGAGGAAACGAGGAGCCGGGGGCGAGGCGGTGGGTCGCGTCGCGCGGGACGAGGCGAAAGGGCGGCGTCCGAGGCGGCGGGAGGGGCGCGCGCGCGCGTCGCGCCCCGCGAGAGGCGGTGGGCACCCACCCAGGTGCGGCTCCGAGGGCTTGAAGTGCACGAAGAAGGCGAACGCGCACGCGTGGAGGGTGGTGCGATTCAGCCCCGAGGAGAAGCGCGCGGCCCCCGCGGGGGCGGAGGCGGCGACCATCCCGAGGAGGCGCGCCCGGACAGGCGCGGCGCGCGCGCCGGCGACGCCCGGAACGATGAGAGAAGAACGGTCGGCGGGTGGCTCCGAGAGAAACGGAACGCGTCGTGGATCGATCAAGTTGGGCCTCTTCCCAGGTTAACGTTTTCGTATGGGCAAACACCCTCGTCGACGTCTGCCCTCTCTCCTCGGGATCTCCCCGGCGCGGCTCGGGATCACGCGCAAACCCTGGCGGTGGGTTTTTTGCGGCGCGCAGCGCTCGGTTTTCGTCAGACCGCGCGTCGCGCGTCGAGGCCCGTCGGAGCGACCTGTTCGTCGCGTCGTTTTCGCGGACTCGCTCGCGATGCCTCCGTCGAAGAAGAAGGGCGACGAGTCCGCCGCGGACCGGCTGGACCGCATCGCGATCGTGAGCGCGGACCGGTGTCGTCCGAAGAAATGCAGGCAGGAGTGCAAGAAGGCGTGCCCCGTGGTGAAGATCGGCAAGCTGTGCATCGAGGTGAGCGGGAGCTCGAAGATCGCGTACATCTCCGAGGAGCTGTGCATCGGGTGCGGCATCTGCGTCAAGAAGTGTCCGTTCGAGGCGGTGCAGATCATCAACCTCCCGAAGAACCTGGAGAAGGAGACGACGCATCGGTACGGCCCGAACAGCTTCAAGCTGCATCGTCTGCCCATGCCCCGGCCCGGGCAGGTCCTCGGCCTCGTCGGCACGAACGGCATCGGCAAGTCCACGGCGCTGAAGATCCTGAGCGGTAAGCTGAAGCCCAACCTCGGCAAGTTCACCGCCCCCCCGGACTGGCAGGAGGTCCTCAACTACTTCCGCGGGAGCGAGATTCAGAACTACCTCACGAGGATCTTGGAGGACGACATCAAGGCGCTCATCAAACCCCAGTACGTGGACCACATCCCGAAGGCCGTGAAGGGCGAGGTCCTGAAAACTCTCCAGGACCGCGATGAGCGCGGCGTCGTGGACGAGCTCATCCCCGAGCTCGACCTCGAGAACGTCCTGGACCGCGAGGTGAAGGCGCTGAGCGGCGGCGAGCTGCAGCGATTCGCCATCGCCGTCATCGCGGTGCAGGACGCGCAGGTGTACATGTTCGACGAGCCGAGCTCGTACCTGGACGTGAAGCAGCGCCTGAAAGCCTCGCGCGTGATTCGAAGTCTGATTCACATCGAGAAGTACATCATCGTCGTCGAGCACGACCTGAGCGTGTTGGATTACCTCTCGGACTTCATCTGCTGTCTCTACGGCAAGCCGGGCGCGTACGGCGTGGTGACGATGCCCTTCGGCGTCCGGGAGGGCATCAACATCTTCCTCGCGGGTTTCGTGCCGACGGAGAACCTGCGCTTCAGGGAGGAGGCGCTGACGTTCAAGGTGTCGGAGACGGCGGACGAGCGCGAGGGCGGGGAGCAGAAGTTCCTCCGCTTCGCGTACCCGGAGATGATCAAGACGCAGGGGAACTTCACGCTGCGGGTGGAGGCGGGGGAGTTCACCGACACGGAGATCATCGTCCTGCTCGGGGAGAACGGGACGGGGAAGACGACGTTCATCCGCCTCATCGCGGGCCTCATCAAGCCCGACGACGAGGAGGCGGACGACCTCCCGGAGTTCAACGTGTCGTACAAGCCGCAGAAGATCTCGCCCAAGTTCGAGTCCACGGTGCGGAACCTGCTGCACAAGAAGATTCGCGACTCGTACCTGCACCCGCAGTTCATCTCCGACGTCATCAAGCCGCTCAACATCGAGCAGCTGATGGACAACGACGTCGTGAACCTCTCCGGCGGCGAGCTGCAGCGGGTCGCGCTGACGCTGTGCATGGGACAGCCCGCGGATCTGTACCTCATCGACGAGCCGAGCGCGTATTTGGACTCGGAGCAGAGGATCTGGGCGAGCAAGGTGATCAAGCGGTTCATCATCCACAGCAAAAAGACGGCGTTCATCGTCGAGCACGACTTCATCATGGCGACGTACCTCGCCGACAGGGTGGTCGTGTACACGGGGACGCCCGCGCTCGACGCCACCGCGCACGCGCCGTGCGGGCTCCTGTCGGGGATGAACCAGTTCTTGAAGCACCTCGAGATCACGTTCAGGCGGGACCCGACCAACTACAGGCCCAGGATCAACAAATACGACTCCGTGAAGGACGCCGAACAAAAAGCCGCCGGGAACTACTACTACCTCGACGACTGACGGACGCGTCGCGCGCGACGGAGGCGATCCGGGGCGACATTCGGCGCGAGCGCGGGGAAGAACGGCCGCGCGTCTCGGAGACTCGCGGCGCGCGTTGTGAACACCCGAGCGCGCGTAAAAACCAACGACGCCGCGAACCGCGCCCGACGCCCGCCCGCCTCGCGCGCGTAAATCCAACGACACCGCTCGCGCCCCTCCGCTTCACCCCCCCGAGAACCCCGAACCTCGACCTCCCGCGCTCCCGCGCCTTTCGCGTGGTCTATGATCCGGCGCCGGAGAGCATCACGAACAGCCGCTCGTCCTTTATGCTTCCGCGCGCCATCGCGACGTCGAGCGGCGTCCTCCCCGCGTCGTCCGTCGCCGCGGGGCTCGCGCCCCGCCCGAGCAAAAGTTTCGCGCACGCCTCCCCCCCCTCCGCCTCGCTCTCCGCGCACGCGTGCAGCGCGGTCCTCCCCTCGCCGTCCCTCGCCGAGACGTCCGCGCGGCGCTGCAGCAGCGCCTCCACCATCGCCGCGCACCCGCGCGCCGCCGCGACGTGCAGTACCGGCGCCGTCCTCGCGCCCCCGCCGCCGCCGTTTGCGTCGCGCGCCGCCTCGAGCGTCGCCTCAACCCCCGCGAGCAGATCATCCCCCCCCCCAGGCCCCTCGGGGTCCGCGCCGCGCGCCAGCGCCTCCATCGCCCGCGGGACGTCGTCCGTGAGCGTCGCGCCCGCGAGCGCTTCCCGCCAATCGTACCCGTCCCCGCCGCCGCTCATGAACGCGCGCCGCGCGTACTTGGCCTCCACGAACGCGCGCCGCGCCTCCGCCTCCGCCCCCGCCCCCGGCTTCGCCGCCACGGCCGCGTCGCCGCGGCCCTCCCACACCGCGTTCGCGCGCGCGTTCCCCCACCGCGCGAACATCTCCACGACGCTCGGTTCCCAGACCCGGACGTCGAGGGTGCAGGAGCGCACCTTGCTCACGTGCGCGCCGAGGCTTCGGTGCGCGCCGCCGCACCGAATGCACAGGACGACGCCGAGGTTCAGGCTCGCCCACTCGGGGTCCGGCTGGCCGCAATCCGCGCACCGATCGTTCCCGGGCGCCGCGCGGATCGCCAGGAGCGAGTCCCGCGTCGAGTCGAGCGGCGCGGCGTCGACGTCCAGGGAGGAGAGCTCCGCCGCGAGACGACCGGTATTCCCGGGATCGTTCTCCGGCGGATCCTTCTCCGGGAGCGTCGCCGCCGACGCCGACGCCGCCGCCCACGACTCCGCGTCGCTGGCCGCGTCGCTGCCGAGGACGCTCGACCCGGCGCTGAACGTCCGCGCGTGGCCGCCGCCGACGACGCCGCCGATGAACCCGAACGACCCGGACCTCGAGTGCAGCTGGAACGAGCCGGACCTGGAGTGGTGCCCCGACCTCGACCCCGCGCGCGACCCCGGGCGGTTCGGCGAGTGGGACGCGAGCGCGCTCGGGATGTTCGAGACGGATTCTCGAATCGCGGCGGCGTTGTTGAGGAGCTCGGCGATGGCGGCGGTGATGGCCTCCATCCACCGCGCGCGGTCGCCCTGGCTCTCCGCCTGGAGGAAGTACGTCTTCCCGGGGCTCACCACGCGGAAGCAGAACCGCATGTTCGGCGCGTCCTCCAGGTCGGGCTTGATCGTCGCCGTGAGCAGCGACACCGTCTCCTTCGCGCGCCCCTCGCGGACGTCCTTGTCGCCGCGGAAGTACGTGAGGTGCCCGAGCGCGTCGAGGACGAAGTACCGCCGCTTCCAATCCGCGCGCATCGAGCTCGAACGTTTCAGCAGGTACCCCTGCGCGAGAACCGTCGACCCGCCAACGCCGCCCGAGCTGGGCTGGCGCGCGTGCCCGTGACCCCGAGGAGGAGGAGGAGGAGGAGGAGGAGGAGGGTCCTGAGCATTCGACGCGGGATCCGGCGCCGCGCCCTCCGGCCCCGGGGCGCCCCGCGGGGGACTCCGCGCGTTCCCCTCGGCGGCCATCGGGACCCGAGAGGCGGCCATCGCCATCGCCGCGAGCTTTTCGTCCTCGCCGCGCATCGCCGCCGCGATCGCGCGGCTCCGCTCGGACGTGAGCGCCCGCCCCGAGTCCATCGCCGCCGACGCGTTGGAGCGTTCCGTCAAAAGCTCGGCGGAGGATTCGTCGGCGTCGACGCGGAGGGACACCTGGTAGTCCGCCATCGCCCCCGCGAGCGCGTCGCGCGCCTCGGCGTGCGCGGCGTCCTCCGCGTCGCACGCCGCGAGCGTCTCGTGCACGAACGGCTCGAGCCCGGCGAAAATCTCGTGGCCGAGCTTGAAGAAGCTGAGGTGCGCGTGCGCGGCGTTCGCGAAGCGGCGCTTGAACTCGACGCTCGCGCGGTGCCCCGCGTCGTGCAGCTGCGCCATCAGCTCGAACCGCGCCGTCTCGAACACGCGCCGGGTCTGACCGAGCTCGGACTCCGCGCTCGAGAGTTGATCGGGGCGCGCGTCCTTCGTCAGGGCTAAGAACCGGTCGCGGCTGCGCTCGTACTCCGCCGAGCACCGGTCGAACCGCCTCCGCGCCTCGGCGACGCGTCGGTGCGCGTCGCGCGCGACGCCGGCGACGGGTTCGCAGAGTTCCCTCTCCACCGCGCCCAACAGCATGGACCGCGCGTCCGCGATCTCCTGGATCCCGGAGACGAACGCGTCCATCGCGCGGCCGCCGACCGAGCGCGCGAACGGCGCGTCGAGGTCGCCGTAGAACCCCTTCGTCGCCTCGGAGAAGTTGAGCTCGTTCACGAAGCCGTCCTCCAGGCCGTCGCGGTACGCCGCGCACGCCTTGCCCAACTTCCCGGCGCGCTCGCGAAGGGCATCCACGTCCTCCTCGAGGGCGCGCATCTGCACGCGGAGGAACGGGGAGTCTTCCACGCTCTCGAACGGGCCCACCGCGACGGCGTGGGGGATGCCCGCCGGGGGAGGCGCGTCGGTGCCCTCGGGGGGCGCGCGCGAAGGCGCGACCGAGGGCGCCGTCCCGGTCGAGGGCCCCACCCCGGACGCCATCGTCGGGGACGCGCGAACGCGCGCGCGCGTTCGCCGAGCGAGGCGCTCGACGACGACGACGACGACGACGACGCGCGCGCGCTCGCGGCGTCTTCGCCCGACGCGCGCGCGGGACGCGGCGAGCCGAGGAGCGACGCGCCGGCCGAGGGCGGCGACGGGCGCGAGGAACGCCGAGAGCGGCGCGGCCGAGTGTGAGCAGACGCACCGAAAAAGCGGGGGAAAGGGCAGCTGCGGCATCGTCAGCAGTCCGCGACCTTCACCGGTGCGGGTCTCGTAGTTTTGCCGCCTCCACCACCTCTATGGGCAAACAGTCTGAACGTTGACGTTTTCGTCCGCCTCGAAACGGCCCGCGCCGCCTGGAAGCCGGATCGCACTTTCTCGCGCCCGTCGTCGCCGCCGCGCTTCGACAAACGACGTCGGCGGCGGCGGCTCCTCGACGCCCACTCTTCGCGCGGCGTCTTCGCTCTCGCCGCGGGCTGCATGCCTCGCCCCTCTCCCGGCGGGCACGCGCCCGCGCCCGGGGCGACGATGGCGGACCTCCCCGCGGTTCTCCGCGCGCTGCTGAGCGCGGACAACGCCGCTCGCGGCTCCGCGGAGGCGACGCTCCGCGCGCTCGCGAAGGATCCTCAGATCGCCCCCCTCCTGTTGACGCACGCGCGCGACGACCCCGCGCCCGAGGTGCGCCAGCTCGCGGCGGTGATCCTGAAGCGCCGCGTCCTCGCGCACTGGTCCAAGCTCCCCGGCGAGATCCAGGAGCACGTCAAGGGCGTGCTCCTCGACGGCGTCGTTCGCGAGCCCGTCGGCGCGGTGCGCCGCGCGATCGCGGACGTCGTGAGCAAGATCGCCAAGGCGGCGGTGCCCGCGGGCCTGTGGCCCCGCCTCCCGGAGTTCCTCGCGCAGTGCGCGCAGAGCCCCGAGGAGGCGCACAGGGACGTCGCCTTCGTCCTCTTCGCCGCGCTCACGGAGACCATCCTGACGGTCATGACCTCCCACTTCGCCGCGCTCGGATCGTTATTCCGCGCGGGCCTCCGGGACGCCTCCCCGAGCGTTCGCGTCTCGGCGCTGAAAGCGGCGCTGGCGCTCGTCGCCAACGCCTCCGGCGACGCCTCCGACCCGCGCGAGACCAAGGTCGTCGTGGAGCTCGTCCCCGACGTCCTCGCGGTCGCCCGCGCCGCCATCGTGGATGGAAACGAGCGCGACGCGGGCCTCGCGTTTGAGATCCTCGACGAGATGGTCGAGTCGCAGCCGAGAGCCCTCCGGGGCGCGTCCGTGCGCGACGTCGTCCGGTTCTGCGCGGAGACGGCGTCCGCGCCCGACCTGGACGCGGTCACCCGAAGGCGCGCCCTGGACGTCCTCGCGTTCTTAGCCCGGCACAAACCCAAGGCGCTCCTTCGGGCGAAGCTCGTGGGGCCTCTGCTTCGGGCGTTGTGTCCGCTGTGCGGGGAGCCCCGCGACGAGGACCTCGCGGGCGACGCGCTCGACGACGTCGGCGAGGCGAGGGAGCGCGAGATGCACGTCCAGACGGTGGCCGCGCGGCTCGTGGATCTGCTCGCGCTGAACGTCCCCGCGAAGCACGTCCTGCCCGAGGTGTTCGCGTTCGCCTCGGGCGCGATTCGCGACGCGGACCCTCGGAGGCGCCACGCCGCCGTCGCGTGTTTGGGCATCGTCGCCGAGGGGTGCGCGGAGGGCGCGGGCGAGCGGGCCGGCGAGGTGGTCCCGCTCCTCGTCGACGCGCTTCGCGACAGCCAGGCGGCGGAGGTCCGCGGCGCGGCGGCGTTCGCGCTCGGTCAGTTCGCGGAGCACGTGTACGGCGTCGAGCCTTTCCACGCGCTCGTCCTCCCGACGCTGTTCGCGGCGCTTCCGCCCGAGCCCGATCGGAGCGCGCAGGAGCGGATGATGTACGCGGCGGACGCGTGGCTCGAGACGCTGGACGAGGGGGACGTGGCGCCGTACGTGGAGCCGCTGCTTCGCATCGCGTACCTCGCCCTCGACGGCGCCCCGACGACGCGCCCCGAGGTTCGCGAGATGCTCCTGAGCGCCGTCGCGTCGGCGGCGGCGAGCGCGGGGCACGCCATGCATCCCCACCTCGGCGAGCTCCTCCCTCGGCTCGAGCGGTGTTTGACGTCGTCGCTCGACGCCGAGTTGCGCGTCCGCGCGCGCGCGCTCGAGGCGCTCGGCATGCTCGTCTCCGCGCGCGGCGGCGCGGCGGCGATGGCGCCGCACGTCGCCGCGGTGATGCGGTACGCCGAGAGCGGGTTCGAGCTGGAGTACTCCGAGCTGCGCGAGTACGGCCACGGCGCGTTCTGCGAGGTGGCGGAGGCGACGGGGGAGGGGTTCGCGGGGTACCTGCCCTCGTGCGTCGCCAAGGCCAGGGCGAGCCTCGCGCTCGACGACGGCGTGATGTACGACTCGGACGAGGAGGCGAGGGCGTCCGGGGCGGGCGGTGGTGGTCTTTCGCTTTCGTTCGACGACGACTCGGACGACGCGGACTCGGGCTCGGACGACGCGGACTCCGCCTCGGCGGCGCGGAGAGGCGGCTCCAACTATTCCGTCTTCTCGGGCGTCGTCGAGGAGAAGGCGGCGGCGTGTAAGGCGCTCTCCTCCTACGCGCACTTCTGCCCCGCGGCGTTCGCGCCTCATCTGAACGACGGCGGCGCTCTGGTGCGAACCCTGGCGGAGATGGCGGACTACATGCACGAGACGGTCCGCGCGCAGGCGCACGGCGCGCTGTGCCGCTTCGCGCAGTGCGCGCTCGCGGCGGCGCCGAGAACCCCCGGCGTGGGGCGGGCGGAGGCGCGTCCGGTCGTCGACGCCGCGCTCGAAGCCGCGCGGCGCGCGATGAGGCGCGACGAGGACCTCGACGTCGTGAGCGCCGCGATGGAATCCGCCGCCGAGATCCTCAAGACCCTCCGGCGGGACGCCGAGGAGGGGGGAGGAGCGGAGCGAGCCGCCGCCGCCGAGAGGGCGCGCCTCCTCCTCGCGGAGGAGACGGCGCGGTTGGACGCCGCGGGCCACCTCGAGGACCTCGCGGCGTCGTGCCTGGCGATCGTCCGCGGCGTCGCGGCGTGCCAGGAGGGCGACGACGGCGGCGGCGCGGGGGGGGAGGGAGGGGGGCGCGGGGCGGGGACGGCGCACTCGGACGGGGAGGAGGAGGAGGAGGAGGAGGAGGAGGACGACGACGAGGACCCTGAGCTCGGGCAGATCGTCCTCGAGGGCGCGGCTGAGCTTTTACCCGCGCTGGTCGCGCTGGCGGCTCGAACCGACGCCCGGCGCGCGTCGTTCGCGCCGCACGTCGAGGCGCTCGTGGCGCGCACGCACGCGTCGCGCCCGGACGGGCAGAGGTCCGTCGCGTACGCCGCGCTCGTGGAGACGGCGCGCGCGTTCGCGGCGAGCGGCGCGGACGAGGGCGGCGCGCGCGTCGTCCGCGAGATGGCGCGGCGAATCATGCCCGGGGTCGCGCGCGAGCTCGTCGCGTTCGGCGAGGGGGGCGGCTCGGGTCCGGGTTCCGCGCGCGTGGGGCTCAGGCGAAACGTCGCGTACGTCGCGGGCGTGCTCTGCGAGGGCGCGGGCGCCGCGGAGACGTGGGGCGGCGGCGGCGACGGCGGTTCGGCGGAATGGTTCGCCGCGACGCGCCTCGGCCTCGCGCGGCTCGCGCGCGCCGACGCCGAGCCG
>MDSW01017201.1_pt1 | contig 13733 bp, 6 predicted proteins | sample 811171 | NCBI WGS metagenome assembly MDSW01 (sample SAMN05326641, study PRJNA326480) | marine metagenome | isolation source: seawater | place: Atlantic Ocean: North West | collected 2012 | reverse complement strand
GCGCGAGGCGACGAAGAGAGACGCTCGGAACCCGGAAGTTCGGGGGGACGGACGAACGATCCGGGCGCGCGGGGTTCGAGCCGCCGAGGCGAAAAACACGCTCACGATCGTCCGCGCGCTCGGGGGGGGCTGGGGAGAGGGGCGGGAGGGGGGCGCACCTCGCGGTGCGCCGCGCAGAAGGGCAGCGCGCAGTTCTCGTCCTTGCGCCGGCTGCACGGTTTCCCGCTCTTGCTGCGACGGGAGGAGCGGGGGAGGGGCGAGGAGGGCGGGTCAGCGTCGCGCGCGGTCGCCGCGCGTTTCAAACGTCGAGACGCAGGGTGCCGTTGGACGGGCCGATGAGGACGCGCGCGCGCGCGTCGTCGCCCGCGCCACGCACGTCGACGCCAAGCAGAACTCCTCGGGCATCCAATTCTGGCGGCCACCGAGGCGCATCTTCTTGCACGGGTGGCCCGGGCCAGGCTTCTCGAGCTTCGTCGCGGACGGCATGGTCTCGTGGGCCATCCTCTCGCGCGGACGAGTGTGACGCGACGCGAGTCTGACGAGCGAAAAGGCAGCACTGTTGGAAGAAATCAATGTTCTCAGCGACTTCCGGGTAGAGAGTTGTCCCCGCGGCGGCGCGACGTTCTCCTTCCCCGGTCGCCCCCCCCGCGCGTCTCGGCGCACTCTCGCGGGCGCGCCCCGTCCTCGCGCACCGTTCGGAGGGCACTCGGCATGTCGCGCCTGGCGCGCGCGCTCGCGCGGCTGGCTCGGCGCGCGGAGTCCGCGGCTTCCGGCCGAGGCGCGTCTCCCTCGGCGCCGATCCCGCGCGCCGGTTCGTCGCTCGCGCGCGCGCGCGAACGCGGCACCTCCCCGCGCTTCGCGTCGGCGCGCCCCTGGCACTCGCCTCGGCGCGCGTCCTCCTCGGTCGCGCCGCCGCCCGACGCGGACGCCTCGCGCCTCGTGGAGCACGACGACGACGTCGATTACGCGCGCCTCGCCGCCGATCGCGAATCCTCCCCCGCGTCCGCCTCCTCCGCCTCCTCCTCCTCCTCCGCCGCCGCCGCCGCGCCCCCGTCGGCCTCCTCCCCCGCACCCCGATCGACCGCGGTGGACGTGAGCGACGCCGGCGACCCCGACGCCCGGTTCTACGGCGCCCCCGCGGACTACGCCGGCATCACCGTCCGCGGCGCCCTGAAGTGGCCCCTGCGCCTGGACGAGGTGGCGCGGCTCAACCCGAAGCTCGCGCTTCTCATGGGCGCGAGCGCGGCGCACGTCGCCGGCGCGAACAAGAACCGTCGGCCGCTCGACCCCGTGCTCAGCGGCCACGGACTCAGGAACGACCTCCAAAACAACGCCTCCGACGACGAATACGCCGACGCGAGGTCCGCCGCGGGTGGCCTCCTCGACCCGGACGACCTCGACCCGAGCGCGATGGACGAGGAGGAGCTCGCGATTTTGAAGATGCTCCGCGAGGACGAGCGCGCCGACGCGGCGGAGCGCGCCGGCGCGATGGAGCGGCACCGGGAGCGCCGCCGAGCGGAAAATGAAAGGGAAAGAGGAGGAGAAAGAGGAATAGAAGCCGAAGCCGGAAAAATCCGTTCGGGTCGTCGGAAGGCGTCGCGAACTTCTTCGCTCACCGCCATCGAAGTTCGCGACGCGGAGTTGGCGCGCTTGGCTTCCGAGAAGGCGCGTCGCGACATCGCCGCGAAGTGGTCGGCGGCGAGGGACGCCGGCCGGTTCGGCGACGTCCTCCCTAAACCCGGGTCCACGCCCGGCGTGACCCCGCGCGTGTACAACGCCCTGAAGCGCCAGCTCCTGGAGAAGGCGGATCGGAAGACGATGCTGAAGCACGCGAGCCGGGACCTGACGGCGTCGGCGCTCCAGCGCCTGCGCAAGGACGATTTGCTCCGCGCGTGCGAGATCGTCGGCCTGGGGGAGATCGCGGCGCCCGGCTCGGTGACCAAGCCGATGGTGATCGAGATGCTCAGGGCGCACTTCGAGGAGGCGGAGGCGCACTTCGCGCGCGAGTTCGTCCGCGAGATCGTCGAGCTGGACGAGGAGGTGGCTCGGCGGCGGCGGCGGGCGCGGCGGGAGGCGCGGCGGGCGGAGGCGGAGGCGAGGACGGCGGCGCGCGAGGAAGGGGAGGCGGCGGAGGCGCGGCGGGCGGCGGAGGCGGCGGAGGCGGCGGCGGAGGCCGGGCGGCGGTTCGCGGCGCGGAGGCGCCGCGAGCCGAGGCCGCCGCGCGACGAGAGGAGGGCGCGACGGGCGGAGGCGGCGGCGAGGACCGCGCGGCGGCTCGGGGAGTGGACCGCGGCGGATTTCGCCGACGACCGACGCGATGCCCCGGGGTCGGAGGAAGCTACTACGGCGTTCGGAGACGACGGGGCGTCGTTCGGAGACGACGGAGACCTCGTCGACGCCGGGTGGGGGGAGGGGTCGTTCGACGATCTCGCCGCCGACGAAGCCGACGCGGGCGACGCGTCCGACGCGTCGTCGTCCGACGCCTCCTCCGACGCCTCCGACGCCTCCGGCGAGCGGCAACCGTACCTGAAGCCGTTTCTCCCCTCCGAGGTGGCGGACATCTTGGTCCGCGCGAAGGGCGTGGACGTGGTGACGATGGACGTCTCCGCGAAGTGTAAGTGGACCGAGGCGTTCGTCGTCGCCACCGCCAAGTCGCCGCGGCACGTTCGCGTCCTCGCCGGCGCGGTGCTTCACGCGGTGAAGTCGCGGACGCCGTTCGTCGTGGGGGGGCGAGCGAAGCGCCCGACGATCGAGGGCGGGGACGGGCCCGGGGGGACGGGCGGGGACGACCACTGGATGCTCGTGGACTGCGGTTCCGTCGTCGCGCACGTCTTCTCCGCGGAGGCGCGGGAGCGGTACGACCTGGAGGGGCTCTGGGCGCCGGGGGAGAGGCTCGAGAAGCGCAACTGGAGGACGGAACGACATCTGACGCTCGACACCATCGGCGGCGAGGGCGAGCGCGAGCGCGAGGGCGAGGGCGAGGGCGAGGGCGAGGTCGAGGAGGGCGTCGCGGAGGCGTTCGAGGACGAGTACGTGGAACCGCCGGGGTGGGAAGCGAGCCTGACGGACGCGGAGGAGAGGAAGAAGCGCGCGGCGGAGAGTAAGTACGTGTAGGCGAGCCGCGCGGTGTACGAGGAGCGGTGAAACATCCACCGGCTGACGGTGATGAGAGAAGGCTCGTGTTTCGACCTTCGACCCGTCAGAGACGTTTTCTCTCCACGTCCGAGAGGATACGGCGTCGCGCGGGGGGGGGAGGGGGGGATCCCTCGTGGCGGTCGGGCGTTCTCGCACTCGTGGCGCGCGCGCGCGCGCGATGCCCTCCTTCCCCGCTCGCGCGCTCGCGCTCCTCGCCCTTTTCATCGCTTCCGCGTCGGCGCGCGCGCGCGACGCCTCTCCCTCTCGGGGGCCGCGCCGTCGCCTCTCGAACCTCGAGACGTCCGTGGTTTTGCAGACGGGTGGTTTTGAAGCCGACCCCGGAGGCGGCGGCGCCGGCTCGACCGGGGGCTCCTCCTCCTCCTCGCACCCGCTCTGGGACGCCGGCCTGACCGGCGCCGGCCAGCTCCTCGGCGTCGGGGACAGCGGCCTGGACGTCTCGAGCTGTTTCCTCGCCGACCCGTCGGGCGCGCCCCCCGGCCCGACGCACAGGAAGGTCGCGGCGTACGTCAGCGGCCGCTTCGGCGACCGGCGCGACGGCAACGGCCACGGCACGCACGTCGTCGCCACCGCGTGCGGCCGCGCCGCGTTCCCGAGCGACCCCGAGGTCGAGCGCGCCGCCGCGCGCTACGACGGCGTCGCCCCCGACGCCAGGGTCGTCTTCACCGACCTCGGCGTCGGCGACGGCGGCGTGTTATACCTCCCCGGCTCCGTCGAGGAGTACTACGGCGCGGCGTATCGCGCCGGCGCGCGCGTGCACAGCGACAGCTGGGGCAACGACGTCCCGGCGTACGACGCGCTCGCGGCGGAGGTGGATGCGTACGCGCACGCGCGCCCGGACTTCCTCCCGATCTTCGCCGCGGGGAACTTCGGCGACTTTTCCCCTTTTTTTTTCCCCCCCGGAGGCGGAGGCGGCGTCAGCACGGTCACGAGTCCGGGCACGGCGAAGAACGCCCTCTCCGTCGGCGCGAGCTTGGGGTGGTCGGGGCCCGGGGTCTTCGAACGCGACGACGACGCTCGGCGCGCGGCCGCCGAGACGTTCGAGATGATCATCACCGTCGAACGGGTGACCGAGCCGAGGCGGGGGGTCCGAGGCGGCGAGGGGGTCCGCGGCGAGAGGCGCGACGCGTCGCGCGCGAAAAAAACGCTCGGGCGCGCGAGGGTATTCCTCGCGTCGTCGGGGCCGCGCGCGATGCCCCCGGGGCCGATCCCGCTCGTCGAAGCCGACCCCCCGGACGCGTGCGCGCCGCTAATAAGTCGAGAGAGTGACGACGCGAACGCCTTCGCGGGGTCGAACTCGAGTCTTTTCCCTCGCGGGGGTCCGTCCTCGTACGTCGGCGCGGCGGCGTTGGTGTCGCGCGGCGGGTGCCCCTTCTCGGAGAAGATTCGCCGCGCGCGCGACGCGGGCGCCGTCGCGGCGATCGTCGCGAACGACCGCGTCGGGGGCTTCTTCGTGATGGGTGCCGAGGGGGGCGCCCCGCCGTTCCCCATCGCGGCGGCGTCCGCGCCGCTCTCCACCGGGCGGAAACTTCGCGCCGCGCTCGCGCGGACGCGCGCGGCGGCCGCCGCCTCCTCCTCCGCGGGTTCTCTCGAGAGCGACGGCGCGTCGCGGAACGCGTCGGCGCTCGCGGCGTTCGTTTCGTTTCGCCGCGCGGAGGTTTCGCCGCGGCGCGTCGACCACATCGCGGCCTTCTCGAGCTTCGGCCCGACGGCGGACGGCCGCGTCAAGCCCGACCTCGTCGCGCCGGGGGAGATCGTCTCCGCCGCCGCCGCGAGCGCGAGCGCGAGCGCGACGTCTTTTTCTTTCGCCGCCGAGGCCGAGGCCGAGGCCGAGGCCGAGGCGGTTTTCCCCCCCGTATCCGGATCCGGCCCCGGATCCGCCGACCCCGGATCCGCGCTCGGCACGTGTCGCGTGACGCGCGTCGGGGGCACGAGCATGGCGACGCCGGCGGCGGCGGGCGCGGCGCTCCTGGTTCGTCAGTATTTTCTCGACGGGTTTTACCCCGGCGGCGAATCGGACCCGACGGGCGCGCGGGGGTTCGAGCCGAGCGCGGCGCTCGTGCGCGCGACGCTCGTGAACGGCGCGGAGCCCATGCGCGGGTTCACCGAGCGAGGGCTCCCGCTCGAGCCCCCGCCGTCGATCAGACAGGGGTTCGGACGGGTCAACGCGGGCCGATCGCTTCCGCTGAAGCGCGCGACGGGATCGTCGTCGTCGTCCGAAGAAGGAGGCACCGAACGCCGGCCGACGTCTGTCGAACGGCTCCGTCTCGGTCTCCCCGCCGACGCGATGTTCGCGGCGGACGTTCGCGGCGGACGCGCCGACGCGATTCGCGCGACGGGGGACGCGCGCGAGTATTGCGTCGAGGTCATCACCGCGCCCGCCTCGCTCACCGCGCCGCGCGAGTCGGAAGAGGGAGACGCTGCTGCTTTCGAGTCTTCCGATGAGAGCGCGCGCGAGCTTCGGGTGACGCTCGCGTGGACGGACCCGCCGCCGCCGTTCGCCGCCGCCGGCGCGAATCCGACGGCCCCGGCCGACCCCGCGCTCGTCAACGACCTCGACCTCGAGGTCCGGCGCGTGTTCCCCCCTCCGGCGGAGGAGGCGTTCTTTTGGGCGGCGGATGGCTTCGAATCGACGGAGGGTTTTGACGAATCGCTGGACGAGTGGTCCGAGGACGCGGACGTCGAGGTGCTCGCGGACGCCGCGTCGGGCGCGCCGATCGGGTGGGCGCCGCGAGATCGCGCCAACACCGTCGAACGCGTCGTCGCCAAGCTCCGCCCGTCGCGTCGAAACGCGACGTACGCCGTTAAGGTGTGGGCGCACGCCGTTCGGTGGGCGAGGCCCGAGGGGCAGGCGTTCGCGATCGCCGCGACGGGGCCGGGACTCCGCGGGGCGGACTGCGACGCCGCGCGGAGGATGGGTGACCGCGCGGGCGGCTCGCGGACGAAGAAGAAGAAGAAGAACGCGTTTTCGTCCGCCGCGCCCGAACAAAAAACTTCGGACGCGACCCCGACGATCGCGCCGCCGGGGTCGCCGGGCGCGCGTCCGGGATCGGGCGGGGCGGGGTCCGGGGCGCGCGAAGCGCCCGCGGGGCGCGAGGGGGTCGCGCCGGCGTACCCAAAACCCGCCCCGGCGAGCCCCCCGGCGGCGCCCCCGCGGATGGGAGGCGGGAGGCGGTGTCGGGGATGGCTCCGGCGGCTCGCGGACCCCTCGTGCTGGGGGTGAGTGAGACGGGGGGACGTTTCGCGCGGATCGACGAGGGAGGGGCGGCGGCGAGGGAGGGGTGCCGTCGAGGGGTGCCGTCTGCCCGACCCGAGGGCGGCGAAGCGCACTCGCCCGGGTGGAGAGGAGAGGGAGGGGACCGGCGAGAGGCGAGGGGGGAGGGGGGAATGGGGCGCGGGAGAGGCGACGGAGCGGCGCGGACGACGTACGTTTTTGTTTTTTTCCGCGACGAACGCGACAGGGACGCAAAGTGACCACACGATCGCCCTAACGTTTCCTCCTAAAAGCGTACGGTAGACGACGAGTCCCGTGCGATAATTTAACCTGCTGCCTAAGGGCTCTTCTGGGGAAAATTCCCGCGCGATCGAAAAAGGCCTCGAACCGGCGGTTCGCGGACCGTTAAATTGTCCCCGACCGCTCGCGCGTCACTCGTTTCCCCCCTCGCGCGTCTCGGCCAATCACGACCCGTCGCGGCGGGGCATTTCGTCATCGCGCCGGCATTTGTCACGCCCCTCGCGCGACGTGGGGGGCTGCGAACGGGAGGTAGATAACATAAAGCCGCTCGCGCGACGACTCCCGGGGGGCACTCTCGAGCGCGACGCCACGCACATCGGCGCGCGCGTCGTTCATCGGCTTCGCACCGCACCGCGGCACGCACGACTCGTACGCACGATGCGCACGGCACTCGCGGAGGCGCCGGCGGTGACCGCGCGCTGGGCGCCCCGACGCGCCCCGGCGCGGCGGGGGGCCAACAAAGCGGCGACGCGGAAGATCTCGGCGTCGGCGCGTCGCGGCGTCGTCGCGCACGCCGCCGCCGCGGGCCCCGAGGACCAGCCCGAGGACTGGGAGCTCAAGTACCTGTTCGACGGCGGGTGCACCGTGTGCAACTCCCTCGTCAAGCTCCTCAAGTCCAAGCGCGGACACGAGAAGATCTGGTGCGCCGAAGTCGCCGCCCTCCCGGACCCGAAGCGTCCGCCGCACGCGACCCGCAGATTTTTTTTCGGGGGTCCCGTCCCTCCCGTCCCTCGCGTCCGCGCGGCGTGACGTCTCGGAACCGCCCGCGGGGCCCGACGCGTTCACCCTCTTTCCGTCTCCCCACCCCCTCGCGCGCGCCCTCGGCGTTCGCCCTCGCGGGCCTCGCACCTCGCGCGCTCCCCGCGGCCTCTCCGAACCAACCGCTGACGAAAAGAAACGTTCCTCCGCGCGCGCCTCCTCCCTCCTCTCGCGTCCTCTCGATCCGTCTTCGCCGCGACAGGTTCGAGGACATCGCGGACCCGAAGTACTCGCCCGAGCGGAACGAGGGGATCACGTTCGAGGCGGCCATGGAGACGATCCACGTGATCAAGCGCGAGGACTCGGCCGTGGTCACGGGGATGGAAGCCCTGACGGCGCTGTACGAGATCACGGGCATGGGGTGGTTGTTCAAGCTCGCGAAGCTCCCGGTGTTGTCCGGCGCGGCGGAGATCGCGTACAAGATGGTGAGCAAGAACCGCACCGGAATGAGCAACGCGGCGGACGGGTTGCTCGCGCTCGGGCGGATCAACATGGAGGAGAAGGGCGAGGGCAGCTGCACGGACCTCGAGGGGGAGTGCAGGGAGAAGCCCCCGCCCGTGGACGAGGAGGAGGAGCGCGCGGCGAAGGCGGCGGAGGAGCGGCGCGCGAAGATGGCGGCGGAGAAGGCGGAGAAGGCGAAGGCGGCGGGGGGGGCGGCCGCGAAGACGGTGCCGACGATGGCCAAGACCCCTCCGGCGACGAGCGCGGGGGGGCTGGAGTCCGCCGCGCGCGCGCCCAAGCCCCCGAGCAGCGGCGCGCTGAGCGACCGGCGGAACATCCTCGGCGTGTACGACATGCGCCGCTCGAAGATCTCCGCGCGGGCGCTTCGCGCCGCGCCCGTGGACACGAGCACCGGCGAGCTCATCGACGAGGTCATCACGATTCCCCTCGACGACGCGGAGCTGTCGACGGTGGCGAACGCGCTGACGGCCATCGTGAAGCACTTCGGTTGGCAGGGCAACGTGGGCATCGGCTTGCCGGCGGTTTCGGTGGGGACGGATTCGGAGTCGGTGAACGAGACGTTCGACAGCGTGGACATGGACGCCGCGATCGACCAGAGCTTCCGCGAGACGGACATTTACGCGATGGAGGAGGGCGTGGCGGCGAAGAAGCTCGCCGAGCGGGAGCGCAACGAGCGCGAGCGGCCGGACAACTGGGGGAAGAGCCGCGTTCGAGCGGCGGCGAAGTACGGCGAGAAGAGCATGGCGACGACGGCGGCGGAGGTGAGCGCGGCGTCCGACTCGCGGCGGAGCCGACTGGAGACGGAGGACTTCCTCAAGAACGCCGTCGGGCGCGACGTCGTCGTGATGACGTGCGCGGAGGCCACCGGCTTCGGCGAGATGCAGTACGGCGACGCGGGCGGCGTCAAGGGCACGGCGACGGGGACCACGGTGTGCGTGTCCCTGGGTCGAACCATCGGCGTGAGCCTGTTCGACAACGGCATCCTCGCGCACAACCCCGCGGACGTCCAGCGGCAGGTGGCGACGTGGGACTACCCCCGGTGGTTCGACTCGCCGCTGCCGAGGCTGGACGAGGACGAGGACCCGCTCGAGGAGGAGTGGGAGCGGTGGGCGAACAGGGTGGACCACTACCTGAGCCGGATCGAGGCGGTGTGCAAGCCCGACAACTTTGTCGTCTGCGGCCGCGCGTCGGTGTCGTTTGACAAGTGGAGGAAGTACCTCAAGACGGTCAAGACGCCGGTGAGCCGCGCGGAGCAAGGGCTCGAGGCTGCGGTGCAGGGCGCCGCCGTCGGCGCGTCGGAGATTCTGACGCTGCGGAGGGACACGGCTCGCGTGCGAGCGGCGATCGGGCACAGCAAGGGCCTGAGCCCTCAGAAACTCACGGACGAGATGCTCGAGGCGGTGTTTGACGAGTTCGACGAGGACTCCAGCGGGACCCTGTCCGCGGACGAGCTCAACAACGCCATCTCGCGCCTGGGCGTCACCCTGACGAACGCCGAGCTCAAGGAGCTCTTCGTGGAGATGGACAGCGAGATGACGGGGGACATCCGCAAGGGCGAGTTCGTGTCGTGGTGGAGGGACTCCATCGGCAGCTCGGCGGTTGAGATTATTCACACCATGGACGAGTACAAGCAGGTGCTGGACGACGCCGACGGCACGGACCAGATGACCGTGCTCATGGTGGGCGTGACGTACTGCAAGCCGTGCAAGGCGTTCACGACCAAGTACCAGAACTTCGCCAAGCGGTTCGAGGGCGCGCGCTTCCTCAAGGTGTTCGGCAACGAGAACAAGGACATGACGGTGCTGTGCCGGGACGAGCTCAAGGTGAAGTCCACGCCGACGTTTTACTTCTTCAGGAACACCGAACAGGTGCACATGCACACCGGCGCGAACGCGGGGAAGTTCGAGAAGTTCATCCTCGAGAACCTCAAGCCGGGCGAGCCGGGGTACGGGAGCGCCAGGGAGTTCGAGGACCCGCCCGTGGAGGACCCCAAGAAGGGTGGGAAAAAAACCGCCACCGGAGCGTCCAGGTGAAGGAAAACGGCGCGCCGACGAAGATTGAAGGATTGATGTGATGGACGACGAGCGACGCGAGCTCGACGCGACGGAACATCCCGGGATGATCCGCGAGAGGGGGCGAGCGAGCGTGGCCTAGGGGGGTTTGTGACCTAAGACAGCGACGCGCGGACGCGTCGCGAGACGCGCGCGCGAGACACCACGTCGCGCTCGGCGCTCGTCGCCGCGAACATTCTCGCTAGACTACCAGTATTCCCCTCGCGTCGTCTCTTCCAACGCCCGCGACGTCACTTCCGTCCGTCGTCGTCGTGGTCGGGCGCAGTCGTCGTCGCCCGCCCCCCCCCCCCGGGGCCGCGCTCTGGGCGGTCTCGATGGGCGGTCTCACCCCCCACGCGCTCGGGCTCCACCGCGCTCTGCGCGTCGTGGACCCTCTCGTGCGCCCGCTGCTCGATCTCCTTCCCGCGCGGCGCCTCGCCGCGGCGGTGAACGTCTCGGACCTCCGCGACGCCGCGAAGCTCCGCGCGCACAAGATGGTGTTCGACTACCTGGACGCGGGCGCGGACGACGAGATCACGCTCCGGCGGAACAAGGACGCTCTGAGCGCCGTGGAGCTCCACCCGCGCGTCCTCGCCGGCCTCTCCCCGCCCCTGGACGTCTCCACGCGTTTGTTCGGGCGCTCGTTACGCCTCCCGTTCTTCCCCGCGCCGACCGCGGGGAGCGCGATGTTCCACCGCGACGGCGAGCGCGGCGTCGCTCGGGCCGCGGCGGAGCGCGGCGCGATGTACTGCCTCAGCACCATGGGCACGACGAGCCCTCGCGCGGTGGCGTCCGCGCTCCCGCGCGACCACCCCAAGCTGTTCCAGCTGTACGTCTGGCGCGACCGCGGGTTGGTCAGGGACCTCCTCGCGCAGGCCAAGGAGAGCGGCTTCCACGCCCTCGCGCTCACGGTCGACCTCACGTGGTACGGCAACCGCGAGCGCGACCTCCGCAACGGGTTCACCGTGCCCCCGGCGTACACCTGGGCGCAGACCGTCGAGGCGGTCAAGCGCCCCGCGTGGACGTGGGATTTCCTCGCCAACGAGGAGTACGCGTACGCCGCGTTGGACGTCGCCGCCGAAGCGCGAGCGAAGCGGCGGCGCGCCGCCTCCTCGCGCCCTCCCCTCCAGCACTCCGCGGAGGACGAACGCCATCTCGAAGAATCCGAATCCGAGCCGCCTCTTCCGACGGATCGTCGCGCGCAGGTCAGCTTCATCCGCGACGCGTTCGACCCGAGCTTCGACTGGGACGACGCGGAGTGGCTGTGCGAGGAGTGGGGGGACCGAGGCCCCGTCGCGTTGAAGGGCGTGATGCGCCCGGAGGACGCGGCGCGGGCGGTGGAGCGCGGCTTCGACGCCGTCTGGGTGAGCAACCACGGCGGGAGGCAGCTCGAGACGGCGCCCGCCACCGCGGACGTCCTGCCCGCGATCCGCGAGGCCCTGGGCGGGTTCGACGCGTGGGCGGACGCGAAGGACGCGGAGGAGGAGGTGTGGCGCGAGTATCATCACGCGAGCGAGCGTCGCCTCTCGGGCGATCCCGAACGAGACGATCCCGAACGAAACGATCCCGAACGAAACGAGTCGAACGCGAGACGATCGTACGACGCGGCGGCGGCGCGGGCTTCGCGCGCGGCTCGCGACGCGGCTCCCTCGGTCGCGACGTCGCGTAAGACGGGCGCGGTCGTGGAGCTCGTCGCGGACTCCGGGGTGCAGCGCGGGACGGATATTCTGAAGCTCCTCGCGCTGGGCGCGGACGGGGTCGCGATCGGGAAGGCGTGCCTGTACGGTCTGTGCGCGGGGGGCGAGGCGGGGGCGGGGCGGGCGATGGATCTCCTGGCGGCGGAGCTGGAGCGCGCCATGGGGCTCGCGGGGTTCGGGACGGTGCGGGAGGCGAGGCGGGCGAACCTGGGGCTGGCGAGGAGGAGGGGCGCGAGCGCGAGGGATTTTCCGGACCCGGGAGCGCGGGGGAGGGGGTATGGGGGGGGGATATTCTGACGGGCGCGGGGGGGCGAAGAGCACAGCGCTGTGCACTCTCAGTAGTACCAGTACGTTGTACTTTCGAAAGTAGTATTCATACAGTTTTCACGCGCGCCTTTTGCTGGTCCATATGCAGCGCGACGCGAGTGACCGCCGGTGTTCGGACACTTCAGAAGCTCCCACTACCTGGTAGATCTGCGACTCCGTCTCGACCCGGTCGTGCATTGCGTTGGCCGCGCGCGCTCGGCTCGGAGAGGGGTCGGTCGCGGGGTGGCCTGCGGGGCTTCGCGGGCGGGTCGTCTCGGTCTCGCGCGCGGACTCGCGTCGCGATGCTCGCTCTCGCGCGCGCGGCGCGTTCGGTCGGCCCGCGGACGCGCGCGCTCGAGGGGGAGGGCGGCGGCTCGCGTCGGCGGTGGCGCGCTCGGATCCCGGCGCGCGACCCGCGCGCTCGGCGGTGCGGTTCGCGCGCGCGGCTCCGGTCGCGCGACGTGCGCGCCTCCTCCGGGGGGTGGCCGCGCGACGTCGCGGGCGTCCCGTCCTGGGCCGGGATCCAGTTCGACGAGTTCTCGTTCGAGGTGAAGAAGTGCGCGGACGCCGAGGCGGCGAACGCGCTCGTGCGCGAATTCTGCGCCTCGGACGGGCTCACCGAGCGCTTCTGCCAGACCGCCGTGGACGTCACGTTCCTCGCGCACCAGCAGAAACGACCCGCGGACGAGCTCGTGATGCTCCAGGAGCTCGCGACGATCGTCATGCGCGAGTTCCGGAGGAGGAACTGCGCGCCCGAGCAGTTCCTCTCGGACGAGCTCATGCGCCGATTCCGATCCGCCGACGTCGACGACGCCAAGCGCGGCGACGGCGAAGCCGCGAGGCGCCTCGCCGCCGTGCGCGCGGAACTCAGGAGGGTCTTCCTGAGAGAAACACAAGCCGCGGAGAGCGGCCCGGACGATCGACCCGCCTCTCACGAGCCGATGAGCGCGTCCAAGTTTCTCACGCACCTCGAGAAGGTGAAGAGCCGGTGCGCGGACGACCGCAAGTGGGAGCGATCCATCGCGCTCAAGGCAATGGACGCCAACGAGAGCGCCGTGCAGGAATACATCGACCCGATGGAGGAACTGCGGCTGTCCGCGGAGGCGCTCGAGGAGACGATGGGAAGGGCGGCCGCGTTGCAGGACATGTTCCGCGAGGAGATCATGAACCGCTGACGGGACCTTCGGGAGGCGGCGAGACGCTCGGGAGGCGGCGAGACGCTCGGGAGGCGGCGAGACAAAAAAAATCCGTCGCCGCCCCGCCGGCGTCGCGATTGATCTTTCGCGCGCGATATGATATGGTGGTACACACTGTCGTTTCGCTGCTACAACATCATCTCGTCGCTTCCTCCGTCTCGCGTCTCTCCGTCTCGAAGGTCACTTGAGGGTGCCGAGCGCCTTGGCGAGCTTGCCCACCTCGTACTCCGCCTCGTCCACCATGGACTCCGTCGCGACGTCGCCGTCGAGGCCCATGCCCGCGATGGTGCCCTCCACCTTACCGTACAGCTGCTTCATGCCGGCCGCGTCGTTCGTCATGAGGGTCTTCCCGCTCGCCTTCTCGATCTCCGCGCACGCCTCCTGGAGAGCCTTCAGGAGGCCGGCTTCGTCCGAGACGCCCATCGCGACGCGCTGGCCCTCCGCGAACGCGAGGTACTCCCTCGCGGAGATGCCCGCCTCCATGCCGGACTGAAGCGTCGCGGCGATGCGCTCCTCGGTCGTCATGATGCCGAGCTGGTTTGGGAACGAAGCGCGCGGGGGGGGGGGGGGGGGGGGGGGGGGGGGGGGCCGGGGG
>MDSW01130493.1_pt1 | contig 13734 bp, 14 predicted proteins | sample 811171 | NCBI WGS metagenome assembly MDSW01 (sample SAMN05326641, study PRJNA326480) | marine metagenome | isolation source: seawater | place: Atlantic Ocean: North West | collected 2012 | reverse complement strand
TTATATAGCAAATTCTTTAAGACTTCTTACGTTGCCGGACGATGTTATAAAATTAATTGAGTTACAAAAATTAACGGCTGGACATGCAAAAATTTTAGTTGGTCTTGACAATGCAAATTTTGTTGCAAATAAGATAATAGAAAAGAAACTTTCTGTGAGACAAACAGAAAATTATGTAAAAATTTTTAAAAGTAAAAAACATAAAATTAATAATCAAAAAGATGCAAACATTAAAGATTTAGAAAGACTTATCTCTGAAAAAATCGGCTTAAATGTAATCATTAAAAACAATAAGAGAAATCAAGGAACAATAACATTCTCTTATAAGGAAATAGATCAATTAAATAAAATAATCGAAATTATTAAAACTAATTATTAGTTTGTCATAAGTTCTCGTATATAAAATTATTTATGATTTGATTTGATATTTGCGAGTGTTTTTTTACTAATAATTCTATTTTATTTATTTGACCTATCATTTTTTTTATCTGATCTAAAGATAATGTATTAAGCTGTTTTTTTATGATCTCTTTGTCTTTCCAAAAAATTTGAGGTTTAAAAGATGATATAACAAGATTTAAGTTTTTATTATCTTCTAACCCAGTAGACAATTTCTTTAATCTCTTTAGTTTATTTAAAAATGTTCTTATTAAAATAATATTATCTTCTGAAGATTGATTATTCTCATTAAGAATATTTATTGTTTGTTTTTTATTTTTTGCCAAACATTGATCTACTAATTCTGAAAAGTTGTAATTTTCTGATAAATTTGTAAGTTTTAAGATCTCATCTAATTCAATAGTTTTTTTTTGTTTGCTGAAATTTTCGATTTTGTGTAATTCATTTTTTAAATTGATCCTATTACCTTTTGACCTTTCAATAATGTAGTTTAATGATTGAGGTGATATATTTATTTTTTTAGATCTTAAAAAATTTTGTGCTAAAAACATTAGAGATTGAAATGTATCTTCGTAAAATGGAACACAAAATACATTATTATCTTTCTCAAAAAAATTTCTTAACTTCGATCTTTTTTCTAGAATATTTGATTTAATTATAATTTTAGTCCCTGTAATTTTTTTTAAAACTAAATCTTTAATAATTTCTAAAATTTTATCAGATCCACGATTTATAATTATTAATTTTTCTTCATCAAAAAATGATTTAGTATATAGACTTTCTATAAAACTATTCAAATTTGAAATAATCTCATTTTCATCATAAGAAAAAATATTTTTTACAAATTTAGGTTTTAAAATATTATCTATCGTTTCTTCAATCAAACCAGAATTTACTCCATATAGTAAAAAGAAGTTTATTTTATCATTTAAATTTTTCGAAAGATCTGGGAGTTTTACAATCATGATAAGTTTAAAAATAAAAGTATTTCTTCAGAAGATTTATTAATCAAATTATTTTTGATTTCATTTTGATATTGTGAAAGTTCAAATTTGTTATTTCTATTATTATAAGAAAATTCATTTAAAAAATTCTTTGAACTAATAATTTTATCATCTTTTTTAATTATTAATTCTATTTTTAAAATTGATCGATATGTTTCTATTTGTCCCTTTGAATTTTTAGAAGTCTCTTTTATTTCAAAATTAGTTTTTAATGTTAAGTCATTTTCGCTAAAACTATCTTTCTTTTCTTTTAGACCTACAATTTTGATGATTTGTCTATTTATTCTTTTATCTCCAACTATGTTAATATTTTTAAATTCTAAGAATAATTTATCATTTTTAATATAAATAGGTTTATAACCGCAGGATGTGCTTATGAATAATGTGAATATGACTAAAATATTCGCTATTTTCATTTTATTATATAATTTAGTATTTTATTTGGCACAAAAACTTTTTTTACAACATCTTTATTCTTTATGAAATTTTGAATTTTATCATTATTTTTTATGATTGTTAAAATTTCTTTTTCATTTGCATCTTTTTTTATTTGAATAATTTCTCTTTTTTTACCATTTATTTGGATAACTATATTTACTTTTTCCTCATCTAAAAGGTTTTTATCATATTTTGGCCAATCAATATTTTCTTTAAAACCTAAATCATCTAAACATTCATTAGCAAAATGAGGTATTACTGGAGAAAAGCAGACAAGAATTTTTTTATAGTTTTCCTCAAGGTTATTTAAATTTTTATTTTTTTTTATAAAATCAATTAAAAAATTATATGATTCATACATATTAGCAATAATCACGTTATAATTAAATTTCTCTAGATTAATTGTGATTTTTGATATGATTTGATTTGTAAATTTATCAATTTCATTGTTTTGTTTTTCTTTATTTTCGTTAGAAATTTTAATTTTTATTTCTTTATGTAAAGACCAAAGTTTTTGAATAAATTTGTATGAAGATATCATGCCTTGTTCAGACCATTGAACATCTTTTTCAGGTGGACTATCAGATAAAATAAATAACCTAACAGAGTCAGCTCCATAATTTTTAATTATAAATTCAGGATCAATTACATTTTTTTTAGATTTTGACATTGATTCCGATGGTCCTACTTTTACTGGTTTGTCTAGTTTACCTTTCACAAAAAATTGATTATCTATTTTTTCTATTTCATCTGGGCTTAACCAATTATTTTTTTCATCTTTATACGTTTCATGACAAACCATACCCTGTGTAAATAAACTTTGAAATGGTTCAGTAATATTGAAGTTATTGTTTTCATAATTTATTGCTCTCATAAAAAACCTTGAATAAAGTAGATGTAATATTGCATGTTCTACACCACCAATGTACTGATCAACAGGCATCCAATAATCAATGTCCTCCTTTTTAAAGCCATGATTATTCTCGTTTGGAGAGCAAAATCTTAGATAATACCACGACGAACAAACGAAAGTATCCAATGTGTCTGTTTCTCTGATTAATTTTTTTCCATCAATAATAACTTCTTTCCAATTTTTCTGGCTATCCAAGGGATTACCTTTAACTTTAAGGTTAATCTTTTCAGGAAGTTTTACAGGTAACATTGATTTTGGAATTGCATGTACTTGCCCTTTATCATCGTATGCTATAGGTATTGGACATCCCCAATATCTTTGACGAGATACACCCCAATCTTTTAATCTAAAATTAATTTTCTTTTTACCCAGATTTTTTTCTTCTAAAACCTTGATTGTTTCAATAACAGAATTGGTTGGCGCTTCATAACCATTTAAAAATTTTGAATTTATAATAATTCCCGGTCCAGCATATGCTTCATTTGAAACCTTAAAATTTTCATCTTTATCATAAGGTCTAACAACGGTTTTGATTTGTAATTTATATTTTTTAGCAAAATCAAAATCTCGTTGATCATGCCCTGGGCATCCAAAAACAGCTCCAAATCCATAATCCATTAAAACAAAATTAGCAAAGTAAACAGGTACTTTTTGTGAAGTATCCAGAGGATTTATTGCCTCAAGATTAGTTTTGAAACCAATTTTATCTCCTACTGCAATAGCTTCTTCTGTTGTTCCTGTTTTCGAGCACTCTTCTTTAAATTTTAAGAATTCTTTATTGTCTTTAAAATAATTGGATATTGGATGATCAACAGATACAGCTAAAAATGAAAAGCCAAACAAAGTATCCGGTCTAGTAGTAAAACACTTAATATTATCTACAGGCAGATCACCCTTTACTTTGAATTCTATTTCACATCCAAAAGATTTTCCAATCCAGTTTTTTTGCATAGTTTTTACTTTGTTTGGCCATTTGTCCAGTTTATCGAGACCATCCAATAGTTCTTGAGAAAATTTGGAAATGTTAAAAAACCACTGATTTAATTTTTTTCTTTCTACTACAGCTCCAGAACGCCAACCTTTACCATCAATTACCTGTTCATTAGCTAATACTGTTTGATCTACTGGATCCCAATTCACATAATTTTCTTTTCTATAAACTAATTTTTTCTCAAGTAGTTCTAAAAAAAAAGTTTGTTGATGTTTATAATATTCTTCTGAGCAAGTTGAAATTTCTCTGTCCCAATCAATTGAAAGACCTAGTTTTTTAAGTTGATTTTTCATTGTGTTAATATTTGTATTTGTCCAGACTTTTGGATCTAAATTATTATCTCTAGCAGCATTTTCTGCTGGCATGCCAAAAGCGTCCCATCCCATAGGATGTAAGACATTAAAACCAAGGAGTCCTTTATATCTAGCTAGTACATCACCAATGGTATAATTTCTGACATGACCCATATGAATTTTCCCTGACGGATAAGGAAACATTTCTAGGCAATAAAATTTCTTTTTTTTTTTATTTATAACTGTTTTAAAGGATTTATTATCTTCCCAATATTTTTGCCATTTTTTTTCAATATCTTGAAAATTGTATCTACTCATTAAAATTATGAATTAAAATTAATTTAATTTTTGAATTTTCTGCAATTTTACCTACTCTGAATTTTTTTTCTTTTTAGCAAGATCCTCTTTTTCATATAGTGCAGCCATCTTTAAAATTTTTTTTGAAATTTCATTTTCTACAGCTTTACTCTTTATCTCAGAAATTTTACATTTATTATTTGTATTACATTTTTTTTCGTGAAGAGTAATTTTAAGTGCATCTGACCTAATTTCGTTTGATAAGAATTTTATAGTAATTTTGTAAAATTCATTTAAGTTTTGATTGTCACTAGATATCCAATCTGTGATTATAATTCCTCCAGAATAATTTGCATTTAAAAGTGGTGCAAATTCCAAAACATCCAAACTCGCTCTCCATATGGGATTAGAGCTAGCAAACTGAAAATTAGTACTTCTTTTTCCAATATTTGACAGTTTAAACCCTCTACCTTCTTCAATATTTTTTTTAACTCTTTCCTCCGGATTAGGTGAGACTTTTCTAGCATCAGTTGGCCTATAAATTCCACAACTAGTAATTAAAAAAATGCAGAATAACAAAATTAGTTTTTTAAGATTTGAGGTCATATGATTAATATAAACTGTAATATTGTGAGGTTTAGCACAAATAGTTCATAAAAATAGGCTTTTAATAACTATATTGTTGTAAAAATGTCACAAATCTGAATTTATATTAGTTTTATACATCGGAAACATGGATAAATGGCGAATTTTTTATAATTTACAGACATATTTATAAATATAACAAAAGGATATATAGATGAATATCAAGAAAATAGGAATGACAGCTCTAGCTGGTTCATTAGTAGCAATGGGCGCTAATGCTGCAGAGATGTCAGTAAGTGGTAACGCAAAAGTTACTTACGTTACAAATAGCGGTGGAAGTGATTCCATGAAAGACAGCTTAACTGGTAGTCCAATCGGATTCGATCAGTTTATTGGTTTTAATGGTTCTGCAGATAATGATATCGGAACAATTAGCTTATATACTGGTATGAACGTACATGGAATGGCTAAGTCGTCTTCTAAATTAACAATTGACATGGGTGATGCTGGTTTAATCGGTTTCGATGGTGGAACTGCTTCATTCGGTCTTAACGCTCACAAAGATATGCTACCTAGAGCAGCCGGAGCTGAACAAGCTTGGGATGATACTGCAGGTGATGCGTATACATCAGGTGAAGCTACTTCTGGTAATATTGCTTATGTAAATTCTTTCGAAGGATTCGATTTACAATTAGTATATGCTAAGAATGGTGGTGGTAACTCTGCTGATGATACTCAAACTGCAGCAGGTGATGACTCAGATAAAACTATCGTAGTTAAAACTAGTTCTTTAATGGACGGTTTAACTGTAGGTGTTGGTCATGGTAAAATTGATGACTCATCTTCAGTAGATACTGAGAAACAATCATTAGCATTTGCTAAATATGCAGTTGGTTCAGTTACATTAGGAGCACAAATGGCTGATCACAATAAAGCTGGTGACGATGAGCAAATCACAATGTTAGGTATTGCTGTTAACATTAATGAAAACATGTCTTTATCTTACAACCAAAGAGAAGTTAAACTTGGTGACCAAGTAGTATCTGCAACTTCAGATCACGAAGATACAGGTATTGCTGCTTCATACACAATGGGTGGTATGACTGTTTCAGCTTTCAAGAACGAAGCTGATAACGTAGGTGGAACTGCTGGTAAAACTGACCAGAGAACACAAGTTACTTTATCTTTTGCGTTTTAATTAAAAAGATAGTTTAAAAGAATTAAAAACCCCCTAATTTTTAGGGGGTTTTTTTTTAGCCTTTAAAAAAATTTCTATAATTTTCAAATTTATTTACAGAATCTTTATAAATAGGTTTATTTGCTTGATTAGCACTAGCGGTATCTATAGCTGATTTATTAACTTTGTAATATTTTAAGCAGTTTTCATCCCATTTAAGATCACAAAATTCTAATAATTGTTTTGTTACTATTTTTGGATCAGATGTAACTTTTTCATATTCTACCTCAAAAAACATATCAATATCGATATTTTTCCAAAATTCTATATATTTTAAAAATAGACTATAAAAAAGTCTTATTTCTTTTTCACTGTAGGTCCATCTAAGTTTTTTACTTGCTAAATCATTTTTAAATATAGATAAAAGATTATTTTCAAAATTTCTTTTTAAAACTATTATTTTTGAGTTAGGGAAAAATATCTTTATAAGACCTATAATTTGAAAGTTCAGAAGACTTTTATCTGTAAAACCCAATTTTCCTTGATCAATTTTTGGAATAGAATTTAAGTATTCTTTATAAAGTTTAGTAATTTCATCTTCAAAAACTGCCAATATTTGATTTTTAAATTCGTCATAATCACTCAAATTGAAATTATTCTCGATTGATTGAAATATATAATCTGTTTCACCTAAGCTTTGAATTTCTTTGTGTGAAGAAATTATTTGTTCAACTAAAGTAGTTCCCGACCTCGGCATTCCACATATAAAAATAATTTTTTTATCTGATAAAACTGGTTGATCTTTCAAAGCTTTTTCAAACTTCTCCTCTTTGAATAGTCTTGTAATGTTATCATATATCTTATTTTCATCAGCAATATCGTAATCGAGGAGCTTCCTTTTTGTTATGTTAGCAAGTTCATAATATTTGAAAGATAAATCATATCTTTCTTGATCTTCATAAGCCTTACCTAAAGAAAAATATAACGAAATTTTTTTATCTGTTTCTAAATTTTTGATTAATAATTTTTTTTCTAATGAATCTAAATGTTTTTTTTCATCTTTTTTATAATCTGTAAATTCATTAATAAGTTTGTCAGCATAAGTAAAAGTTGGATCAAGATCATTAATCAAATATGCATGTTTTAATGCTTGTTCGTGGTTTCTTGTACTTATTAAACAAACTGCTAGATTATAATGAATTATTGGTATTTTGTTATTAATTTTCAAAGCCTTTTCATATAAAGAAATAGCCTCTTCGTATTTTTTTGACTGCTTTTTAATATTTGCAAGGTTATTAATAGCGCTTAAGTAATTAGGTTGTTGTTTTATGGTTTTTTCTAACAATTTTTCAGCTTCTTTAATCTGATTTCTTGCTTTCAAGATCATTGCGTAATTATTTTTAGCTGCTACGTTTCCAGGGTATTGATTGATTATTTTTACAAAAGTTTTTTCTGCTTCATCCAAATTATTTAAACTTTTGTAACTTAGTCCAATCATGTTATGAAGGTAAGCCTCATGTTGAGGTGCAATTTTAAGTAACTGTTTTGATAATGAAATTGTTTCTAAAAATTTTTTGTTATTAAAATTATTTATTAAAACTTTAAGTTTATGCTCTATGTCTTTATTTTTCATACATTTTTTCTATAAATTTAATAGAAGCAAACTCATTAATACCATAAATGTATAATTGTTTTAGGTTTTTTTCATCTATTCCACCTAATGCAACTGATTTACATCTAGTTAATTTTCTTAATTTTAAATAATTATAAATGCCTAAATATCTATTATTTTTATTAATAAAAACAGGACTTAAAAAAATAATTTGAACACCTTGCTTTTCTTTTATTCTAATTTCTTTTAAATCATGAGCCGATCCTAAGATTGTAAATTTCTTATGAGTGTTGCTTTTAATAATTAACCTTTTATTAAAAGACGATATATATACTCCGTCAAAGTTTAACTTTATTGCAAGTTTTAAATCGTTAGATAAATATATTTTATATCCATTAGATTTACAAAATCTTTGAAGTTTTTTCAGGTACTCTATATCTGGTTTTTTCTCATGATTTCTGTAAATTAATTTAATATTTTTATTAAGTTTTCCAATGTAAGCTGGATTATAATTATTTATAAAATGAAAAATTTGATTATTTAGAATATGCACAATACAATTAATAACTTATCTTTAATTAAAAAAGAAATTAATAAGATCAATCATAATATTAATATTATAGCAGTCACCAAAACATTTAAAATAGACGTTATTGAACCACTTTTAAAATTTGGTCATCTTCATTATGGTGAAAACAAAGTTCAAGAATCAAACGATAAATGGAGTGGAATAAAATCTAAATATAAAGATATACAGCTACATATGATAGGTAAATTACAATCTAATAAAGTTAAAATAGCTGTAAAATTATTTGATTATATACATTCTTTAGACTCGATGAAACTTGCTAAAAAAATTTCTGATGAACAAAGTAAAATAAATAGAAATATAAAAATATTTATTCAAGTTAATATTGGAAATGAAGATCAAAAAAATGGTATTTTAAAAAAAGATTTAAAAGATTTCTATGCAAATATAAAAAAAGAATTAAATCTAGATGTTATTGGACTTATGTGTATCCCTCCCATTGACGCCAATCCAGAAGATGTTTTTAAAATAATGAAAAACTTAAACGATGAATTAAATTTAAAAGAACTTAGTATGGGAATGTCCTCAGATTATCTGAAAGCAGCTAACTCAGGTTCAACTTTCATAAGAATAGGATCTAAAATTTTTGGAGCAAGGAATTAAGAAATTTTTATTTTTGTATTTTTATCAATTATTTTTATCAAAATTTTAAAATCTTTTTTATCTAAAGCTATACAACCTGCTGTAGGCTTATAGTTGTTTGTTAAATGAATGAATATTGCACTACCTTTGTAAGGTTTATTCTTAGTGTTACACTTAATTGGAATAAAAAAATTGTATTTATAATCTTTTCTAAAGAGCACTTCATATTTAATAATACTATTGATATTAATAAGTTTATTGTAATTATTTTTATCACAAGGGTCATTACACCAACCCATGTTTCTAACTATCGGAATTTTTTTTAAATTAGTTTTTGGCATTGGAACTCTATCTTTCCGGTAAAATAAATTTCCTAGTTTAAATACACCAATAGGTGTTTTTTTATCTCCCTCAATTTTATTTGATGTAAGTCCCTTCTTTCCAATTGAACATCTAAAGTTAAATTCTTGAAAATTTAAAGTATCATTATTTTTTAAAATAATTAGATTATTAATCATGACCAATAATAAATTAGTAGTATATGAATCAAAAGATATCTATAAAATTTTATATGAAATAAAAGAAAAATTAAAAATAGACTTAATTTTTTTAGAAAAAAAAAAAGATTTAGAGATTTATTTAAATAGTAATCCTAATGATTTGGTATTATCAAAAAAAAAAATTGATAACTTAAATCAAATTATTTTAAATAATTTTCCTTATAAGATTAACAAATTAATTGAAATAATTAATTTAAAGATTTTAAAAAAAAACTTTTTAATAAATTCTAATTTGAGTATTGGGAAATATAAATTAGATATTAATTCAAAAAAAATTTACCTAAATAAACAGGAATTGGATCTTACTGAACAAGAAATAAAACTTCTAACATATTTAAATAACAAAGGCAAAGCAGCAAGTGTTGATGAACTTCAAAAAGATATTTGGGGTTATTCTGAAAACTTAGAGACCCATACTGTAGAAACACATATTCACAGGCTTAGAAAAAAATTTCTAGACACATTTGAAGATAAAAATTTTATTATTAGTAAAAAAAAAGGTTATCTAATTAAAAAATTTCTTTAGATTCGTGCACCAATTTTTTGAATAATTTTTGATGATAATTCTGTTCCTTTAACTAAGCATTCTTTTATTGAATAGTTATTAATTACTCCATGTAGATAACCAGCAGCAAATAAATCACCTGCTCCAGTTAAATCTTTAATACTCAAATTTTTTTGTGCATTGCATTCGATTACTTCATTACTATTAATTGATAATGATCCTTTTTCCCCTCTTGTAATTATTATGTTTTTTTTAACTTGTTTTGAAAATGATATAATTTCCTCAAAAGATTTAGCATCTAGCAAGGAAGTTATTTCTTGTTCATTTGCAAATACTATATCAAGATTATTTTTAACTAAATTTAAAAAATCTTTTTTATGTCTCTCAACACAAAATAAATCTGATAATGACATTGCTTTTTTTTTTGAACATTTAATTGCTTTATCAAAAGCTTTCTTAGGATCTCCTTTATCCCACAAATATCCCTCTAAAAAAATCATTTCTGAATTTCTAATATCTTTTTCATTTATATCTTTTTCAGAAATTTTACCTGCTGTTCCTAAAAAAGTGCACATTGTTCTTTCAGAGTCTGGTGTAATTAAAATTATGCAAGAGCCGGTGGGAATTGGTTCTTTTTTTTTATTATATAAATATCTTATATTTTCTTTTTGTAATCCATCTTCATATTTTTGTCCAAGGTCGTCATCGCTGACTTTTCCCACAAATCCGACCTCATTATTTAATTTAGACAAACCCACAATTGAATTTGCTACTGAACCTCCTGGAATAGTTTCTTCAATTTTTAGCAAAGATATTAATTTTTTAAATTCTTCTTCATCTATAAGTTTCATTGTGCTTTTGGTAAGTGAATTTTTTTCTAAGAATTCATCTGACACTTTACAGAGCACATCAACAATTGCGTTCCCAATTCCTAAAATTTTCATTATGGTTTTTTTGCAATAAAAGCTTTTTTTCTTTTAGGATAACAAGTGGTGCAAATTTTACAAGTTAATCCATAACAATCTCTAGCTTTACAATATTCTCTTCCATAATAAATTATTTGAAGATGAAGTTTATTCCAACTTCTTTTGGGAAATAATCTTTTTAAATCTTTTTCAGTTTGTATAACGCTTTTTCCATTGGTTAATCCCCATCTTTGAGCAAGTCTATGGATATGAGTATCAATTGCAAAAGCTGGAAAACCAAAACCTTGAGACATAACAACACTAGCAGTTTTATGTCCAACTCCAGGTAAACTTTCTAATTCATTAAACGTATTAGGAACTTTGCCATCATGTTTTTCAATTAGTATTTTTGAAAGATTATAAATACTTTTAGCTTTAATTCTAAAAATACCAATTTTTTTTATTAATTTTTCAATTTTCTTTCTTCCTAATTTTACAAAATGCTTAGGTTGATTATACTTTGGATAAATATTTTTTGTAACATTATTTACTGTTACATCTGTACATTGAGCAGAGAGCAAAACTGATATTAGAAGAGTAAATACATTTTTACTTTTTAATGGAACTTTAATAGTTGGATAAATTTTATTTAAAATCTTTAAAATTATTTTAGCTCTTTGAATTTCATTCATTATTTAAAATTCATAAGATCTCTCATAGAATAAAGCCCAGGTTTTTTTGCCATTAACCATTTTGCAGCAGACAATGCACCCTCAGAATATAAACTTCTATCAAAAGCTTCATGATTTAAGGTAATTATTTCCTTACCACTTGAAAATTGAACCTCGTGTTCTCCAATTATTTCACCTTTTCTGATTGAATTAAAATTAATTTTATTTCCATAAGGAAATTTTTTTTTATTTAGATATTTCTTTCCAATCAGGTCATAAAAATTTTTATTTTTTCCAACTGCTATACCTTTACCAAGCATCAAAGCTGTCCCAGACGGATAGTCTTTTTTATGTTTATGATGGATTTCAAAAACTTTGCTTAAAAATTTTTTACCTAAAGAACTGGATGAAATTTCAGTTAAATACATTAATAGATTAATACCTAAACTCATATTTCCGGCTTTTAAAATTGGAATTTTTTTTGAATATTTGTGAATTAACTTTTCCTCTTTTTTTGAAAATCCCGTAGTTCCAATAACAACTCTTTTTTTCAGTTTTGAAGCTATTTTTAATATTTGAAAAGTACATTGTGGGATTGTAAAATCTATTATTAAATCTATATCTTTAAATACATTTTCACTATTAAGATTTACTGTTAATCCATATATCTTTTTTCTTATTTTTCTATTTTCTGTAAGAGATTTTAATTTAAAGCTTTTGTCTTTTTTAACAGACTTTATAATCTGTTGACCCATTCTTCCCATACATCCAGTTATAGCTAAATTTATTTTTTTCATTTGAAGACAAAATATGAAATTATCACAATGGATACAACAATTATAGACCAAATGATCAAATTTTTTAAAAATAGCTTTAATTTTGAATTAGTTGTTAAGAAATTTGGAAAAATAAGTACCAATACAGCTATTAAAAAAATTGCAGGAATTATTTTATCTAATTCCATTTTTTAATTTTTCCAAAAATCCTTCGCTTTTTGAAAAAACTTTTTAATGCTAGGATTAGATTTCTCATTTTCTATTTTTCTAAATCTTTCTAGTAACTCTTTTTGTTCTTTGTTTAAATATACAGGGATTTCCGTCTTTACTTGAACATATAAATCACCGTAATCTCCTCTTCGCATAAAGGGCATTCCTTTTCCTTTTAATCTAAATTGTTTACCATCCTGCGTACCATCTGGTATTTTTATTTTAGCTTTTTTTCCGTCAATAGTTGGGATTTCTATTGTAGTTCCAAGAGCAGCGTCAGCGATTGATATTGGAAATTCAAAAAATAAATTTACGTCAGATCTTTTGAAAAGATCATGAGACTTTATATTGATAAATAAATATAAATCTCCAGTGTCACCTCCTCTTGTACCAGCCTCACCTTTTCCAGCAAGTCTAATTCTTGTTCCATCATCAACACCTTTAGGAATAGTTACAGATATTTTTTTGGAAGTTTGTTTATTACCTTGTCCACTACAATCTGAGCATGGTTGAGTAATTTCTTCTCCACTTCCAGCACATTGCGGACAAGTTTGTTGTACAGTGAAAAATCCTTGATTTGAGCGTACTCTCCCATTTCCTCCACAATAAGTACACCTATCAGGACTTGTTCCAGGTTTTGACCCGTTTCCCTTACAAGTATTACATTTTTCTGAAGTCGAAAATTGTATATTTTGTTTTTTTCCAGTATATGCTTCCTCCAATGATATAGATAAATCGTACCTTAAATCTGAGCCCCTATTATTAGAGCTTCTTCCTCTTGAACTTCGTCTGCCTCCACCAAAATCACCAAAAAAATCTTCAAAGATATCAGAGAAATCTGCTCCACTAAATCCTCCGAAACCTCCAAATCCTCCCCGTCCACCAGCTCCGTTTTCAAAAGCGGCATGACCAAAATTATCATAATTTTCTTTTTTTGATTTATCAGAAAGGACCCCATAGGCTTCACTAGCTTCTTTAAATTTGTCTTCGGCTACTTTATCGCCGGGATTTTTATCTGGATGATATTTGACTGCTAATTTTCTGTAAGCTGATTTAAGTTCTTCAGGACTAGCATTTTTTCTAACGCCCAAGACATCATAATAATCTCTTTTAGCCATATAATTAACTTGGACAAATAGATGTTAATTAAGCGCTTTTTTCTTTATTTTCGTCTTTTACTTCTTCAAAGTCGGCATCAACAACATTATCGTCTTTTTTTTCCTTTTC
>MDSW01128091.1_pt1 | contig 13734 bp, 14 predicted proteins | sample 811171 | NCBI WGS metagenome assembly MDSW01 (sample SAMN05326641, study PRJNA326480) | marine metagenome | isolation source: seawater | place: Atlantic Ocean: North West | collected 2012 | reverse complement strand
TCACAAGGTCCAATTGGAATTGGTATGAGTGCAAAACAAATGAGAAGAAAAAAACCAATCAACTCAGATTTATTGGTTGACATCAATCCACTCACAGAAAACCAAGAAAAGTTTTTCGATGCTTATAAACAAGATAAAAATTTATTTGCATATGGATGTGCAGGAACAGGAAAAACTTTTATAGCACTGTACTTAGCTCTCAAAGATGTTCTTGATGAAAGAACACAATATGAAAAGATTTACATTGTTAGATCTTTAGTTTCAACGAGAGAGATTGGATTCCTTCCTGGAGATCACGAAGACAAATCTGCATTGTATCAAATACCATACAAAAATATGGTCAAGTACATGTTTGAAATGTCTACAGATTCAGATTTTGAAATGCTATATGGTAATCTTAAAGCTCAAGAGACCATTAGTTTTTGGTCAACATCTTTCATTCGTGGAACAACATTTGATAATGCTATTCTTATTATCGATGAATGTCAAAACTTGAATTTTCATGAACTTGATAGTATAATAACAAGAGTCGGTGAAAATTCCAAAATCATGTTTTGTGGTGATGCAACTCAAACCGATCTTACTAGAACAGCAGAAAAGAATGGCATCTTAGATTTTAAGAAAATTCTTCATTCTATGAATGAATTTGATATTATTGAATTTGGTGTTGATGATATTGTTCGTTCTGGACTAGTTAAAAATTATATTATTGCTAAAAATCAACTACAATTATGATATTTGAACATGCTGAATTGAATTTACCCCCCATCGAAAGGGAAACGATTGATGGGGTTCGTTACTATAAAATTCCTGATGAAGAAGGACTCCTTAAATTAGTTTCTATTACTTCGGTAATTAGTCACTACAATAAGGAGTTCTTTTCTAAATGGAGAAAAAAAGTTGGTGAAGAAAAAGCCAATCAAATTACAAAGAAAGCAACTAGTAGAGGAACTGATTTTCATACATTGACGGAGTTTTTCCTCAAAAATGAAGATTGTAGTACTGATGTTCTACCTATATCAAAATTTTTATTTCAGATCGCAAAGAAAGATCTTAAAAATTTGAATAAGATTTATGGTCTTGAGAAAGCATTATTCAGCAAAGAATTAGGAGTTGCAGGAACTGTAGACTGCATTGCTGAGTATAATGGAGAACTTGCTATTGTAGATTTTAAAACTAGTGCTAAACCAAAACCAAGAGAATGGATTGATGGTTATTTTGTACAATGTGCAGCATATGCTTGCATGTTATATGAGATGACTGGTATAATAGTAAAGAAATTCGTTATTATTATGGCATGTGAAGATGGAGATTGTGTTGTGTATGAGGAGTATGACAAGGCAACTTATATTAAAAAACTTTCGCAATATATTGAAAAATTTGTAAATGATAAACTAGAACACTATGAAAAAAACATTTGAAGAAATCTCTCAGGAAAAATTTATCTCTCCAGTTCAATTTGCTGAAGAGATAGAAAAAATTATAAAGAAAAATCCAGAGTTCAATTACATTGAAGCTATTATTTCTTTCTGCGAAGAAAAAGAAATTGAAGTTGATTTAATTTCAAAATTAATTTCAAAACCTCTCAAAGAAAAAATTAAAAGAGATGCAATTGAACTAAATTATATGAAGAAAACATCTAGAGCAAAATTGCCTTTATGAAAGTGACTCCTTTTGAAGTTTACCAAACATACTTGTCATTCAAAAATCATTTTACTAAAGAGAAGTATGATTACTTCAAATATTCTGGAAAAACAAATGCATCATTAAATTCATTTAATAAAAGACGAGACAAATATTTCTTTGAAAAGATGTCTCGTCAAAAATCTGATGATGAAATCAAAGCATATTTTCTCTCAAATTTTATTACAGAAGATCCATCTAAAATTTGGATCAAAGAAATTATTCAAAATGGAGAAGAAAGGTATGTTAATTGGAATAAGAGGCAACAATCTTTAAAATATATTTTTGAGCAAGAATGTAGAAAAATTTTTGAAAATAAAGATTTTGATTCACTTTTTAAAATCACAAAAGGTAGACATCCAACCATATTTAAATATTATTTGAAGAATGATATTTCTATTGAAACGTTCTTAATATTGAATAAAATTTTAAATTTTAAAATATCATTTGATAAAAAACTTACGGATCCGGTGTGGTTATCCGTAAGTTTAATTTTACGAAAATATGATCCTTTTCTAAATATTGATGTTATCAGATACAAGCAAACCCTTAAAAAAATAGTATCACATGAGTAAATTTTTTACTTCAGAAATTGTTAGACAAGAAGTTGATGAAGTTGTAAAACTTCAAGAAGAAATTTATTATAAACTTCCAAATTTTTCATCTTTACAAAAGAGTGATAGGATTAGAATAGTTGATTTATTAGAACAACTTCTTGAAAAGCAAAAGATATTATACACAAGGATTTCTTTATCTGATGATCCTGCTGCGAAAGATATGAAAAATACTTTTGATGAACAGAAAGAGATGCTAGGAATACCAAAGAGTGTTTCTGCATATCAGGTGTTCGAGAATATGAAAACTGTTATCACGCAGTACAAAAAACAAATTGACCGAAACCCTTGACAACAGGGTTTATCTTCGTTATACTATCCAAGTAATCCAATTTACACAAGCCAAATCCAATGTCTTTTTCCGATCTAAAAAAACAATCCAAACTCGGTTCCCTCACCCAGAAACTGGTGAAGGAAGTCGAAAAACTAAACAGCAATCCTAACACTGATGACCGTCTCTGGAAACCTCAGGTTGATAAGTCCGGTAACGGTTATTCTGTTATTCGTTTCCTTCCTGCAGTAGAAGGTGAAGAACTTCCTTGGGCAAAGGTTTACAACCATGCTTTTCAAGGTTCTGGTGGATGGTTGATTGAAAACTGCCTCACTTCTGTCGGTGGAAAGTGTCCGGTATGTGAATCCAATAGTGAACTATGGAACTCAGGTTCTGATGCAAACAAGGAAATTGCCCGTGCTCGTAAGCGCAAACTTTCCTACTATAGCAACATCTATGTTGTGAAAGATCCTGCTAATCCTGAGAATGAAGGTAAAGTATTCCTCTACAAGTTTGGTAAGAAGATCTTTGATAAGATCATGGGTGCTATGCAACCAGAGTTTGAAGATGAAACTCCTATCAATCCCTTTGATTTCTGGGAAGGTGCTGATTTCAAACTGAAGATCAAGAAGGTTGCAGGTTATTGGAACTATGATTCTTCTGAGTTTGCACGTCAAGCTCCTTTGCTTGATGATGACGATGAGATGGAAGCAATTTGGAAGAAGCAGTATGCTCTTGCACCTTTCCTTGATGCTGGTGAATTCAAGTCCTATGAAGATCTCAAGAAACGTCTTGATTATGTTCTAGGTAACAAAGGAACACCTAAGTTCCAGGATCAAGAGACTGTTGAGGAAGAAGAAGAGTTCCGTCAACAGAATCGAGGTGAAACTTCATTTAAACCGGATTTTAACTCTGAAGATATCACACCACAATCTTCTGATGATGAAGATGATACTTTGAGTTATTTCCAGCAACTTGCTAACGGTTGATAATGGACGTATTTTTACTGGCACTATGCATATTTTGCATAGTGCTTTTTTTTACTTGGGGAATCAAATAGTAGAATATTTTACTTTTTTTGTTTTTCTATCAACAAATTGACTAGATTTTTGATATCGCAAATATCTTAACTCATCTATAACTTTTTTTATGTGTACCTTTCTAATAAGAACTATATTTCTTTTACTATCATTTTTTTCTCTTTCATATTCCACATAAGAAACTGATTTAATTGGAGAAATAGTTTCAAAAGTATCTGGATGAGTGATAGAAAAATCAGAAGGGACTCTAATTTTTTCTTTAAGAATTATTCTATTCTTACTATCTTTAACTTCAGTTGTTTCATAATAGTAAACATTATTATAATTATTACCTTTATATTTTTTATCTAGATATTCATAAAATTGTGAATCTTGCATTGGCCATTCATTATAAACATCAACAATATTATTTGCCAATAAAATTAACCAATCAAATTCAGAATCTTGATAAATTTTTTGTGCTACATTATCAGGTCTTTCATCACCAACTATTTTATATTTTTCATAAAAATTTATATTACTAACAATGTCTTCATTGATAGTTGGTCTTACAAAAAAATTTTTTACACGATCAAGATCAAATAAACTATTTGATTCTGGATTGAGTGATGGGTACTCTAAATTTGGAAGTGCGTCGAAATACATTAGAATCCTACGTCGTCTACATCGAAGTTTGCAAGTCCAAGATGATCTGGGATATCTTCATAATCATCATAGAATATAGGTGTTAATTCAGTAAATGATAATCCCATAGTAATGTTGACAGGTTGAGAATCTGCCATAAAAGTTGCATATCCATTTGGAGCATATCCAACATTCACTGATTGTAAAGCACAAACCTTAAATTTATTTAACGCTTTTATTTGAGAGTCTCCTCTTCGATATGATAATCGAAATACATTAGGTGTTTTAACATAAAAGGCAGAGTTATTTTCACCAAGAGCAGATTTTTTTGGAGATGAACCTTGTTTAAAGAATCGAATAATTTTTCTAACTTCAATTGATTCTTCTTGACTTCTAGGTGCAAACTGAAAAGCAAAACTAAATTGCCTTAAATTCATACTACTGAAGAGTAATTCTAAGTTTTGATTCGTAATTCTTCCGGATGAAGCAGCAAGAATTTCTTCCGCAGATAGATTAACTCCTAATGCGTTTATTCCAGTTGCAATAAGTTGACGTGTTAAAACTTCTCTAGCAACTGGACTATTTCCTAATCTTTTGATTTGATTTGCTAGTCCGTCACCCGCACTTTGTGCTTCTGACAATGCTGCTGTCATTTTATCAGTAATACTATCAGCTTTTGCTATGTTATTTGCTGCATTAAAAGTTGCATTTGCTATTTGAGTAGCACCAGCAAGTGCTGATCCTGCCATTGGTCCCATTGCAGCACCATTCCAATTTACACTATTTGTATCTGAAATTCCATCAGGAATTGGAAGTCGTACTGAACCTTTTATTTCTTCAATTGGTGATAATCTCTGTATCCCTCCTTCAAATACTCCTGCTACAGTTTGATTTTGAACAATGCCTGCTCTAGGTGGAGTGTACGTGAATTGTTCTAGATATAAGTAATCTTGTCCATTTTCACTGTAATTTGCATCAATTGGATAGAGTAAGTTACCAAATTCTCTATCTTGAGTTGGTCCAATAAATGCTTCTGATGTAGGAGTTGCAAAAAATGAGGATGAAAGAGTTTCCGTAGCATTTGTATTGCTATTAGTCTCAACGTTAGCTTTGCTAGCGTTAGCAGCATTTGTATATTGTGTTCTTAGATTTTGACTACTAAATTTAATATCAATATTTGATTCATCTAATATTGGATTGTCACTTTGAAATTTTGCAACTTCTTTCCTTAATTCTGTATATTTTGAAATATCTGTTGCGGGAATGAGATTTCCATTCTGATCTTCGAGTGACACTAAATTCTGATTAGAACCATCTAAAATAGCTCTAACTCCACCTTTAAAAACAGTTGTAACCTCATTTAAACCATTGATTGCCATTTTTTATTTTTTAGGTGGTAATGCTTTCCTTTCAGGTGTTCCAGAAAGTTTTTCTTTATCAATTACAGAAACATTCACCTTTTTAATTGTTTGATCAACTGGTTTATTTTGCTTCGGTTTTTTAGAAATAATAGCAGAAGAAGATTTTTTCGCAGCAGGTAATGCTTTCCTTTGAGGTGTACTAGAAATTGCTTTAGTTTTTGCAGATGATTTAGCTAAGGATTTAATAGCACTTACAGACTTTTTCTGTACTGATTTTTTACTCTCAGGTTTTGCAGGAGGCAATGCTTTTGGTTTTTTACTCTCAGGTTTTGTAGTGGATACTTGTTTTGGTTTTTTACTCTCAGGTTTTGCAGGAGGTAATGCTCTCTGTGGAGTTGATTTATTTTCAGGTTTTTTCTTATCTTTTGGAGTCACATAAACTGTTTTTGTTTTTGTTTTTGTTTTTGGTCTTTCTCCAGATTTTACTTTTAATCTTAAAGATTGTAATTTCTTTCTCAGTTCATCTGCCTTTCTTTCTCCGGATTGCTGTGCAGCAGCGCCACTATATGTTCCGGATCCCGTTCCAGTTTCGTAGATAAATTGACTAAAGTTTTTCATTTAACTTCTCCAAACTTTGCGACTTAGAATTTCGTCTCCATCGACGGTCATAAATTGTTCTACTGGAAGGACTGATACACCCACATATTCTGTAGGCGGAACTCTATCAAAAGAAGAACCAATTTGAGAAAATAGATATCGATGTATTGTTTTATTGGGCATATTTACCCCACCTGCTCTATTTATTAAAGATTGTGCATATCCTTGTCGAACTGTAGGGGATAAGTAATGTAAATTATATCCAATGAATCCTTCTTTGAATACATCTGCTACGTATGTTAAAGGGTAAACATCATACCAAGGATATTTTTCTGCAAATTTTGCACTATAAGAGAAAAAATACATTTCACCAACTTCAAGATTATATTCTCTTTTACTTCCATCATCAGGACTTTCATCTATTAAACTTGATCCACTCAAATAAGAGATTAATTTACTCCTATACCACTCTCTACTTTTTCTTTTTCCTCTAGTTTCTTCTTGAATTGATTTAAATATCTCTCCAGATATAGTTTGAAACCCATTCATATTCCTAGTTCCTTTTCGGTAAGAATTTTAAAATCCCATAATCTATCTTCACAAAATTCTTGTGCTGCCTTCCACTTAGCCTGATTTACACCATAAGTCACAACTTCATTTAACCAACTTTTTGTTCTTCTTTTTGGATTCATGTTGGGTTTTTTTGTTTGTTTTAGTGGTTTAACTTCAATTAAACTTTTTTGAATGGATCCATCTCTAGTTCTTGCTTTGATATAAAAATCTGGAAAATATCTATGAACTCTATTATCTTTTGGAGAAACATAAGGTATCCATATTTCTTCACTACCCCACTCCAAGATATTTTCATTAATATCACAATATCTCATAAATTTAAGTTCCCAAAGTGATCTATAAATTATATTTGTAGGATCACCTTTATACTTAGAATAGTTAGATGGACGATATCTCCCAGAATAACTCATACATATTATAGCAGTCTTAATAAAAATATTTAGAATGAGTCAATTCATTCCATTTCTAAATTATAATATTCCTGATATCCTGACTCTTTTTGGGAAACCATCATTTTCTTCATTTTACATGGTATTTTTACCGATAGGTAATGTGGGAAGTGATCTTGCAAATGAATTTAATGAAAAAGAATTATATAATAATAATGAAAACGGATATAGATTAGAAGAAAAAATATCATTATTGTGTACTGATGCAACTCTTCCAGGTGCAACTTATGATACTTTTCAAGTTAAAGGAAATCGCCAAGGTATTGTAGAACAATATCCTAGTTATAAAGTATATCCTCCTGTTGATTTTTCATTTATGGTTGACGGTGATCATTCAGTTATTAGATTGTTTGATACTTGGATGAATTTTATATCACCATTAAATGGTGATGAGGATGATATAACTTCTTTCTATAGATTTCGATATCCACAAGATTATACTATTGACTTTTACATTGTGAAATTTGAAAAAGAAGAAGGTGCATGGAAGGGAGAAAGATCTTTTGTTGATATCACTGATGCCGTCGATTCTTCCACATCTGATGCGTTTTATCAATCTAAAAAAACTGTTTATAAATTCAAACGTGCTTATCCAAAAAATATGGCATCAATACCATTATCATATGATAGTTCAACTTTAATCAAATCCTCAGTTACATTTCAATATGATAGATTTTTCTCGTTTGATATTAAAGAAAATAGAACTCCAGATTTCATAACAAGTTTTGTTGATAGTGTTATTTCGGGTTCTTAGATTTTTCATTCTACTATAAATAAGATCACATCATGTAATTGAAATTTTAAAATGCCTTTACCTAATATTGCAACTCCTACACATGAATTGCAGTTACCATCAACTGGAGATGCTATCGAATATAGACCCTTTTTAGTTAAGGAAGAGAAAATTCTTGTTTTAGCTCTTGAAAGTGGTAATCAAAATCAAATTACAAAAGCAGTTAAGGATGTTCTCAAGAATTGTATTCTAACTAAGGGAGTTAAAATTGATAAACTACCTACTTTTGATATTGAATATCTATTCTTAAATGTTCGTGCAAAGTCTATTGGAGAGAGTGTAGATATTCAAGTTACTTGTCCTGATGACAATACTACTGTAGTAAAGAAAAAGATTTATCTAGATGAGATAGGAGTTGTAGAAAATGAAGATCATAACCCAGTAATTGATCTTGGTAATGGATACTCTTTAAAAATGAAATATCCTTCTCTTGATCAATTTATTGAAAATAATTTTGAAGTTGAGAATGGTAAATCAGATGAAAACTTTAAGAAATCACTTAACTTAATTGCCTCTTGTATTGATTCTGTGTATAATGAAGATGAAGCTTGGGATCCATCTGATTGCACTAAAAAAGAATTAACTGACTTTATTGAGTCATTAAACAGCACGCAATTCAAAAAAATTGAAAAATTCTTTGAAACAATCCCCAAGTTAGCACATACATTCAAAGTAACAAATCCCAAAACTGAAGTTGTCAGTGATGTAACAATTGAGGGATTAGCAAGTTTTTTCGCATAATGATAGGTCATAATGACCTAGTTAACTATTATCGTGTGAATTTTGCTTTGATGCAGTATCATAAATATTCTTTGACAGAGCTTGAGAATATGATGCCTTGGGAGAGGGAAATTTATATTTCCATGCTTCAACAGCACCTTGAGGAAGAAAGATTAAAGCATCAACAAAACCATGGCATCAACTAAAATCGGACCTAGTTTTTTTGGAGAAAATTACGAAAAATATGTCAGTGAATTAACCACTGAGGGTACGATTGCTGGTGAAAAGTTAACACCTGAAGAAAGAAAAGAAGGTTTTAAAAAGAAAAACAATAAGATTGATTTCCAGAACTTTCTAGAAAAAGTTCTGGAAAGAATTCCACAAGAAAGTAAAGAAAAAATAACTGAAGGTGGGATTAGTCGTGTTAATTTTGATAGGTATGATCGGAAAATTTCTGGTGATACTGCAAAAAAAGTTTTTAGTCCAGATTCTACAGATTCTACAGATTCTACAGATTCTACATTAAAAACCAATAATATAGGATCCACTGCAATTGTTCCTATAAGTCAGATTATAAGTCCAGATCAATTCATTGGTCGGGATGAAGAAATTTTTACAGAAAAAGTTGTAAATGAACTAATTAAAGAATCAGATCCTGATACTTTAATCAAAGAAATAGTTAATGAAGTTGAACTTGATAATTTAATCAATGAAATACGCAATGAAGTTGAACCTGATACTTTAATCAAAGAAGTAGTCAAGGAAACTGATCCTGATGAATTAGCAGAAGAAATAGTTGATCATGTTGAACTTGATAATTTAATCAATGAAATACGTAATGAGTCCACCACAGTTTCTACTCAGAAGGAAATAGTAGATGTTAGTGGATTAATAAAAGCAAATAATAATCTATTAGAAACTAATCAATTAATAGAAGGATTTATTAAAGCATATGAAAAAGAACAAATAGAGGAAGAAAAAAGATTATTCAAAGAAAGAGATAGGCAAAAAAAGGAAAAGAAGAAAGCATTATTAAGAGCACCAAGGATAACTGGTGTTAAAATGAACTTACCTTCAGTTGTTAGTCTTCCTGGTGGAAATATACTAGAAGGTTTAGCAAAATTTGGATTGTTCTCAGCACTTGCTGGATTAGTTCAATTTATTCCACAAATAATTGAATTTGTTGAAACATTACCAGATAGAATTAATAAATTTTTTACAGAAGATATTCCTAATTTTATAGAAGAAAAGTTTGAGGAGTTTAAAACATTTGTTAGTGATTTCTTTAATGATAGATTTGGAGAAGTCAAACAATTCTTTGAAGATCTTTACACAAAAATTGATGAATTTACTGGTGGTAGATTAACTGAATTTATAGATGGAATCAAAGGTCTTGGACCTATGATTGTCGAAAAATCTCAGGAGTTCTATAAGACTATTGATGATTGGACTGGCGGTAGAATATCTGGTGCTTTTGATTGGATTGGGACAAATGTTATTACTCCTATGGGAGACTTTTTTAAAGAAAAGATAGATTATGTTGGAACAAAGGCAGGAGAACTTTGGACTAATTTTAGTAGTAGTTTCCTTAATTTCTTTGGAGATATTAAGTTTGAATTACCAGAACTTCCTGATTTGGGTGTAACCGAAGCACTTGGATTAACGCCTCAAATTGAAGGACCAGATTTAACGCAAGACCTAGTTGCTGTTGGTGGTTCAACTGCAGCAAACATTGCTCCGGTTTCGGGCGCAAAGGGGATGGCGGTTGAAGGAATGGATGCGGCACAAGTTGCAAATCAGATTCCCAATATGAATGTTGGTGGAAAATCTGTTCAGTTGGGAACTGGATTATCTCAAGGTGGGACAGGCGAAGATGTTCAAAAACAAATCAGTGGATTGAGAGAAGGTGGAGCAAAAGGTGTTCAGGTATTAGGAACTGGAAATGCTGAGAAGGATGCAACACTACAGCAAATTGTTGAACAAAATAAAGACCTTGCTACATTTCTACCAGCAGTAAAATCTGATACTGGTAGTATAGATTATAAAGCAACTGCTGCCGCTGGATCTCAACAGATTCAAGATAATGCTGCGATGCGTGAACAGCAAAGAACACAACCAGTTTCTGGAACTGGACCTTATGCAGGAATTTTAGGATTGCTTGAGAAGTATGAAGCAGGTGCTGCTGGATGGGAGTCAATGTATCCTAATACTTCACTTCCTGGTGCAACAAATATGACTATTGCTGAAGTTGCAGATAAAGCAACTGGTGCAGTTGGAATGTATCAAAATCTTCCAAAATACTTAAACAAAAGAGCAGAAGCAGTTGGATTAGATCCTACTAAAGATAAGTATACTCCAGAGAATCAGATTAAGATTGCAAAATATCTAATTGAAAAGGGTCAAGCAAATGTAACACCACAAATGCTTAAAGATAATCCTGACGAAGCTATGTTGAGGTTGTCGAGAGTATGGGCAGCAATACCCGTTCCTTATGATACTCAAGGCAGCAAAAGAAGAGTTAGTAAAGGTGAATCATATTATGCAGGAGTTGGAGATAATAAGGCACACATCACTCCAGACATGATGTATAGTGCGATGAAGCACAGACCTACAAAACCTCAACAATCTACACAACCCAAACCAGTATCAGATATACTAACAAAAAGTATTGATCAACTTGATAGTGGAAGATCAAGTGATCAAATGCAAAATCTTGGAACTAGAAAAGTAATTGTCCCAACTGATAAAGTAGTACCAAATAGAGATGCTATTTCTGTTACATCTAGAAGAGGTATGCGATGGGGCAAAATGCACCAAGGAACTGATATTGCAGCACCCTCTGGAACACCCCTACATGCCTTTACTGATGGTTATATCACCGATACGGGATATGAAGGTGGATATGGAAATTATATTGCATGGAAAGACATCTATGGTATGGAGCACTTCTATGCACATCTTGATAAAATTATGGGTAAGAAAGGTGATTCTGTTAAATCGGGATCTGTAATTGGAATGTCTGGAAATACTGGTGCAGGAACCGGACCACATTTACATTGGGAATATGGACCTGAAGGACAAACTGGTAGAAATGGTGCTGGACTAACTGATCCTTTGGATAAGTTTGATTATATGATGCCATTTGGATCCAAAAAAATAATTAGCAAACCTGAAGATGCACCTAAACCCACTCCAACTGCTGCTGCATCAGTGAAAATTTCCCCTGAATTGGGAGTATTAAAGAAATCTGCAGATAGCATTTCTAAACCTTCTGGTAGAAGATCTAGTGGTAGTGTTAATGCTACTACTATTAATCTACCAAGCACCGAAAGAACTGTTCCTATGGTTGGCGATATGCAACAATCATCTGAGAGTATGATGTATAAACCTAGTGTTTCTCCTAGTAATGGAAATGATATGTACAAAACTCATACTAGAGCACTTTTTAACATAGTAAGATAATGTCATTAGAATCTATTAGAAAGAAAATAAACATTAAAACGTTTATGGGACAATCAGAGGCTCTGGTAGAAAATACAGAGGCTCTAAAATCTAATGTCAAAAGATTATTCACAATATTAACGAAGAAGAAAAAAATTAGTCCTGAAACTTTACTAGAAAAGAAAAAAACTGAGGAAGTTAAAAAAATATCCGTAGAAAAGGAGAAAGAAGATAAAAAGAAAGGTGGGTTTGATTTAAAACCACTAATACCTTTATTAGCAGGACTTGGTGCATTAGGTGCAATTACGGGACTTGCTATTCTGGATCCCAAAATGTTCTTAAAGAGGTTTGCTAGAGCAACTTTAAAGGCAATTGGAAAACTTATTAAGGGTATTTTAAAAACTTTTAAAAAAATAGTTGGTACTATTGGAAATATATTCAAAAAAATATTCAACGCAATTGCTGATAATGCAAAGAAGTTAAAAAATCTAATTGATGATAAACTTTTAAAACCAATAAGAGAAGCATTTGAAAATGCTATTAATAGCAAATGGTTTAAAAAGTTAAGATCATTCTTTGATGATATTGGAACATCGGTAAAGAATTTTATTAAGAATTCAGCAGAACGATTTAAAACTTTTGCTGATGATATCTTTAAGAAGATAAAAACTTTTGTTGGTGATTTTACAGAAAAGGCAATAAAGGCATTTAAAGGTATTCTTGATAATATTGCAGAAAAAATATTAAAACCACTTAAGAAAACAGTAAAAGAATTTGTAGGAACGACAAAAGAATTTTTTGAGAAGTTTGTTAAAAAAACTGCAAGAGAAGTTGCTGAAGAAACAGGAGAGAAAGTGGTTAAGAGAAGTATTGGTAAAATAGTTACGGATCTTGGTGATTTATTCGTATCTAATATTGATAATGTAATCAACAATCTTGCAGCAACAGTTAAAAACCCAATACAAAAAGTTAAAGATCTTGTAAGTGGGATACCAAATATTCCAGGTGTAACGAAACCTATTTTAAACACCATATCTGATGTTCTCACTAACATTGATGGTTTTCAAAAAAATGTTAGAGGTAAGATAAAATCAGTACCTAAAGCAATCGGTGGAATAGTCGATGATCTAGCAGCAGGAAAAACACCACTAAATAAACTAATTGATTTTGTTGGTTATCAATTTAAACCTAAAGTTGTACTTGACCGTTTAAAAGCAGGTGGAAATATAATACAGTCAGGATTAGGTGAAGTTCAAGGCAGACTAAAATCTGCAGGATCTTTCTTATCAGAAAATCTCCAGAAGTTAGATGTAGGAAAAATTACAAATGATGTGGTGCAATTTGCGAGATCAATACCTGGACAAATTTTAAATGAAATTAAAGGTTCTGTAATTAATAATATCAGTGCTCCATTCAAAAATGTATCTGGAGTTGATGGATTTTTGGACGTTGCTGCAAAAGAAGGAAAAAGATTAAAACAAGCAGAGCCATCTATAAAAGCAACTAAAGATTTGGTCAAAAAATCTAAGGGAGCATTTGATTTATTTGGTCCAATAAAAAACGGATGG
>MDSW01211449.1_pt1 | contig 13735 bp, 11 predicted proteins | sample 811171 | NCBI WGS metagenome assembly MDSW01 (sample SAMN05326641, study PRJNA326480) | marine metagenome | isolation source: seawater | place: Atlantic Ocean: North West | collected 2012 | reverse complement strand
GAGGACGACGACGACGACGACGACGACGACGACGACGACGACGACGCGCGCGCGTCCTCGTCGGACGACGACGCCTCGAGATCTCCCGCGGGCGCGTACGCGGACCCGAACCACCCGGGGTGCCCGCGCGCCGTCGCGCTCGTCTCGAAGCGCGACCTGAACGTCACCGGCGCGGACGGCACCCCGGGATGCGCGCGCGGCGAGACCCGGACGGCGTGGGCGCTGCGAGGGACGTGGAGGACGCGTCGTCGTCGTCGTCGTCGCGCGCGCGTCGACGAGACCGAGATCGAGGTGGACTTTTCCCCGAAGGGCGGGCCGTCCGCGCTGAAGGGCAAGGTCACGAGCGAAGGCATCGCGTGGGAGGACGGCAACGCGTGGCGGAGGATCGCGTTCGACGGCGGCGGCGCGGAGGTGGAGGTGGAGGTGAACGACGCGCGCGCGCCGCCGCCGTCGGACGCGGAGAAGAGAAGCGACGAGACGCCGCCGCCGCCGGGACGGACGAAGAACGTTCGGAACGACGCCGCCGACGCGTCGACCGCGCGACGCTTCGTCGCGTACACGTGGGGCATCGGCGGCGCGAGGGTCGGCCGCCCGTCCGATCCTTCCGCGACCCCGCCCGGGGTCGCGGAGTTCGAGGACGCGGCGTCGGCGTCCGTCGTCGCCGCCGCCGCCAGCGGCCACACCGCGCTCGTCACCTCCGCGGGCGATCTGTACACGTGCGGTCGGAACGACAGCCGCGGCGGCGGCGGGAGAGGCTCCCCGCCGATCGACGACGCCGGGCAGCTCGGCCGCGGCGGGCCGATGGACGTCTTCGCGAAGGTGCGCGCGTTCGAACTCGGCGACGCTGACGCCGCCGCGCCGGGCAAAGTCCTTAAGGATCGACGTTCACCACGCGAACGCGGTCGTATGGGGACCAGCGTCGCGCCGCCGCCTCGATTCGTCGACGTCGCCGCCGGTCGGTACCACACCGCCGCGGCGACGGACGACGGGCGGGCGTTCACTTTCGGGCTCAACGACCGCGGGCAGCTCGGCCGCGAGGGCGTCGTCGGCGTCGCGACGCCCGGCGCGGGGTGCGTCGAGGACAGCGGCGGCAGCGCGGGCGCGTGCGAGGACGCGGGGGGCGCGGACGCGATACCCGGAGATCGCTGTCGCGGCGGCGGCGCGTGCCGCTCCGGCGTCGCCGGCGTCGTCGCCGGCGGCGCGCTGTCCGGATCCGGCCCTGACGTCCACGTCGTGAAGGTGGCCGCGGGGCGGTACTCCACCGCGGTCGTCACCGAGAGCGGCGGCGTCGTCGTGTGGGGGCTGAACGCGTGCGGCGGCGGCGGCGGCGACGGCGCCGCCGCCGCCGCGCCGACGCCCGCGGCGCTCCTCGCGGATCCAAAGTCGGCGTCGACCCCGCGCGCGCTCGGCCGAAACCTCTTCGGTCAGGACGCGGAGGACGGAGACAAAGCGGTCGACGTCGCCGTGGGGTATCTCCACGTCGTGATCGCGACCGCGTCCGGGAAGGTGTACACCTGCGCGACCGGGTTCGACGGGTACGCGGGCGTGCGAGAGGGGTTCGAGTTGAACGACGACGACGCGAGCTCGCGCGGCGTCTCTCGAAAGAGTTCGGCGGCGGCGGTCCCATCGTCGTCCGCGGGCGGGTGGGTCTTCGCCGAGCTCGGTCGCCCCGCGCGCGACGCGTCCGAAGCGCTGAGACCTGCGCGCGTCCTCGGCGCGCTGACGCGCGCGAAGGTCGTCTCCGTCGCCGCCGGACGGTGCCACGCGGCGGCGGCGACGGAGGACGGCGACGCGTTTTTTTTCGGCTGCGGCGGCGACCGCGGCGTCGGCGGAACGCGCGGATCTTCGACCGACGCGGACGCGGCGGCGGGCGCGCCGAGACGACTTACGCACCCCGCGTCGCTGCCGACGAGCTCGACGAAGATCGCGAGCGTCGCCGCGGGGGAGTACTTCACGCTCGCCGCCACCGCGGACGGCGCGGTGCTGGGCTGGGGCGACGACGCGAGCGGGCAGCTCGGAGGGTTCGGCGGCGTCGGCGGGCGCGACGCGACGGCGCCGACGCTGGTGGAGATGGCGCGCCGCCGCGGGGGCGATGGAGGAGGGCCCGACGTCAGGACGAGGCGCGTCGTCGCGGGGTACCAGCACGCGGTCGCGATAGCGGAGGAGGCGGAGAGAACGTAGACTACTGTATGACTAGCGTGAAATGCAAGCACGCGCACGTCGACGTGAACCGCCTGCAGCTGCAGTGCGCCACCAGCCAGCCACAGAATCGTCCGTCCAGAGTCCGCGACGCGCGCGCCTCGGGGCACGCGCCGCGAGTCCGGCGAGCGCCGTTCGTCTACCGCGCGCGGCGGCGTCGCCTGACCTCCGCGTGAAGAACCAGTTCGCGGCGATGGCGGCGACGGCGGCGACGATGCTTCGCGCGACGTCCGCGGCGGCGGCGATGACGACGAGAATGCGCGGCGCCGCTTCTGGAGAGAATCGCCCCGGCGCCGCCGGCGCGTTCGCGCGGAGGCGCGCGGCCGCCGCGCCGAGGAGGGACGCCCCCCTACCGCGCGACCGCGCGCGCCGCCGCGAATGCCGCGCCTCCGCGCATTTCCGCCGCGCGCCCTCCGCGATGGTCTCCTGGGAGGACAGCGCGGCGCAGCAGAAGCGCGTGTCGCAGGTTGGCGGCGAGCGCTTCGTCGACTTCTTCCGGACCGCCGCGCCGTACATCGTCAACCACTCCGGCGGGACGTTCGTCATCGTCATCCCGGGCGGCGTCATGCGCCAGCGCGACGTCCTCGAGGGGATCGTCACCGACGTCGCGCTGCTGCAGTCGTTGGGCGTCCGCCTCGTCCTCGTCCTCGGAAGCAACGAGCAGGTGGATGCCATCTCGAAGGCGCGAGGCGTCAGCAGCGCCGTCGTGAACGGGTACCGGGTCACGGACCCGGAAACCCTGGAGATCGCGATGGAGGCGGCGGGAAGGAACTGCGTGCTCGTGCAGGCGCTGTTATCGCGCGGCGTGAACGTCGCGGTGACGCGGCGGCACGGCGACGCGAACAGCTGGAACGGGAGAGGCGGCGGCGGCGGCGGCGGCGGCGGCGGCGGCGACTCGAACGCCGCCGCCGACGCGACCGCCTCGAGCGGGTCACCCCTCGAGCGGGTCGCCGCCGCCGCGCGACTCCAGCCCGGGGGCATGTTCGCGCGCGCGATGCCGACCGCGGTGTCCGGGAACTTCATCCAGGCGAAGCGACGCGGCGTCGTCGACGGCGTCGACTTTTTGTACACCGGCGACGTCGTCTCAGTGGACGTGGACGCCGTGCGCGTGCGTCTCGACCAAGGCGACGTCGTCCTCCTCTCCTCGCTCGGGTTCAACGCCGCGGGTGAGGTTCTGAACTGTCAGTGCTACGACGTCGCGGTGTCGTGCGCGATCGACCTGGGCGCGGATAAGCTCGTGTCGTACGTCGCGGAGGGGGACATGCCGAGGAACGAGGACGGGGAGAAGATGAAGGCGCGTTCTCCTTACACTGGTCCCCATACGACCGCGTTGGCGTGGTGAACGCCATTCCTTGAGGACTTTTCCCGGCGCATCTCTCCGCCCAGGGTCCCTCGCTTTCAATCCCGACACGCCTCGGCGCCTTTCAACTCCAACTGACGCCTTTGAACTCCACCCCGGCGTCGCTTTGTATGGATCGACCCTGAAGTATCTCCCGCTGACGCTCGCGGAGGGGTACATCTCCAAGCTCGCGAGCGTGGAGGCGGCGAAGGCGGCGCGGCGAAGGAAAGGGGAGGAGGGGGCTGGCGGTGGGGGTGGTGGCGGCGGCGAGGAGGGCGCGGCGTGGTGCGACGAGACGTCCGAGGCGGTGGAGATGGACGACGGCGACGGGTGGATGCTCGACGGTTGGCGGTGGCTGAAGCAGCCCGCGAGATCGCTCGCGGCGCCGGACGCGTCGTCGTCCTCCTCCTCCTCCTCCTCCTCCTCCTCTTCCTTCTCCTCCTCGTCCGCTCGCCCGTGGACGCGGCTCACCGAACGCGGGCTCCAATGGCGCGTCGAAGGGTGCCCGCAGGAAGTCTGCGCCGCCGTGTTTTCGTGCAAAGCCGGCGTCCGCCGCGCGCACCTCCTCGAGTACACGCTCAGGCGCGTTCTATCTCACACTGGTCCCCATACGACCCCGTTCGCGTGGTGAACGCCGATCCTTAAGGAGTTTCTTTGCCCGGCGTCTCTCTCCGCCCAGGGTCCCTCGCTTTCAACGCCCGACCTCGACGCCTTTCAACTCCGCTTCTGACGCCTTTCAACTCCACCCCGACGTTCGTCGCTTCGTATGGACCCTCGACCCTCAGCGGCGCGCTCCTGCTCGAGCTGTACACCTTCGACGGCGTCGGCGCGATGATCAGCCGCGACCGGTACGAGGAAACGCGCGTCGCGAAGCCCGGGGACTGGATCGAGATCAAGAGCATACTGGAGCCGCTCGCGAAGGACGGCACGACGGTGGCGATGAGCGACGACGCGCTCGTCGACGAGGTGAGCGCGGGCGCGTTTCACGTGATGGAGCGGGACGGGAAAATCATCGGCTGCGCGGCGCTGCGTCGGTACGTCGTCGAGCGGTCCGCGGACGACGGCGACGGCGACGGCGCGGGGGAAGCGGGGGAAGCGGGGGAAGACGAAACGTCAACCGGCACCGGCGCGCAGGTCATCGCGGAGGTGGCATCGTTCGCGGTTCGGCCCGGGTATCGAAACGAAGGCCGCGGCGACAAGCTATTGGAGTACCTCGAGAGGGTAGCTCGCGACGCGGGGGTGGAGAAGATGTTCTTGCTCACTACGCGTACCGCGGACTGGTTCACGCAGCGCGGGTTCTTGCACGCGGGAGTGGCGAAGGACTCGCCGCTGCTGCCGCCGGGGAAGGTGACGCAGGAGGGGAGGAACTCGCAGCTGTACATCCGAACGCTCGTGCGATGATGTAGTCGGATCGATAATTTTATAATGTACGAAGGTAATCTCGTCGTTCTTCCTCGCTCGGCTCGTCACTTGCCTTCCCACTCGTACGACGGCACGAGGACGTCCGCGACTCCCTTGCGCGAGCACACGAGCTCGCCGTTCGGGCGATCGTTCCCGTCCACCTTCCTCCTCGCCTCCTCCGCGCTCCTCCCCACGGCGACGTGCCGCCGCGTCACCCTCGCCATGGCGTCGTCCACGGAGCAGTCGAGATGCCAGACCTCGTCCAACAGCGGCGCGTCGCCCGAGTGCAGCTCGCTCCACGGCGCGTCCGGCAGCGTGAGGTAGTTGCCCTCCACGACGACGATCTTGTGCGTCGGCGCAATGGCGATCTTGTCCTCCTCCGGGTCGTGCACCTCGTGGTCAAACTCCGGGACGCGCACGACGGCGTCGCGCGAGCGTTTCGCGTCGGCGACGCGGCGCACGAACGCGTCCGCGTCGAACGTCCACGGCGCGCCGCGGCGCGACCGCGCCGCCTCCTCGCCGTCCGGGAACAGCGTCGCGTCCGCGAGCTGCGAGAGGTAGTAGTGGAAGCCGTCCATGGGGAAGACGACGGCGACGTCCGCGCCCGCGGCGGCGTTGACGCGCGCGACGATCTCGCGCGCGAGCGTGGACTTCCCCGAGCCCGGGGCCCCGACGAGGCCGATGAAGACGCGCGCGTCGCCGTCGCCGTCGCCGTAGAAGGCTGCCGCGGCCGCGCGCGCGGTGAGCTCGTTCACGACGCCGTCCATGTCTTCGCTCGAGGGCGTCCACGGCGACTCGACGCCGGGGAGCGCGCGCGGCGGGACGACGCGTCCGACGCGTCGTCCGACGCGTCGCGATCGAGGAGGGCGTAGGGTAACGGCGGTCGGCGCGACGCGTCGCGTCGTCGTCGTCGTCGTCGTCGGCGGCGCCGACGCGAAGGACGCGACGCGCGCCGTGGACGCCATATCGACGTCGACGCGCGCGACGGAAGCCTAGCTAGGAAGCGCGGCGAGGTCGCGACGACGACGACGGACGGGGACGCGTCTCGTCGAGTGATGCGGAGCGCGCACTTCGAGCTCGCGAAAACACTGCAGAAACCACCCGGCCTCAACAGAAATTGCTTTTGCAATAAAAACACGCGACCCCCCCTCACCCCCCCCCGCACTGCATTCATCACCCCAACCAACCGACCGACCGACCAACACGACGCGAGGCGCGCTCGCTTAAAACTTGAGCTCTTTCGCCAAGTCCGCGTGCGCCTCCGCGCCGAGCTTGTACGCCTCCTTGACGTCCGTGCTCTGATTCATCTTGTACACGCCCTCGAACGAAAAAGGATTGGGCGTGAGCCTCACCTTGAACACCTTCCCTCCGTCCGTCGTCGTGCTGCTGCTCTGCACGAGCTTCTCTCTTCCCGGCACGAAAACGTTCGTGAGGACGGCGCCGTCCGGCAAGACGAGCCCGTCCTCGCTGTCGTCGACGACGTTGTAGATGACGCAGTTCCGCGCTTTGATCGAGCGGGCGGTTACGTTGATGAGAAGGCAGCCTGAGGGTCGTTCCATGCGAGCGAACGTCGGGGTGGAGTTCAAAGGCGTCAGAAGCGGAGTTGAAAGGCGTCGAGGGCGGGGATTGAAAGCGGGGGGTGGGCGGAGAGACACGCCGGGAAAAGTCCTTAAGGATCTGCGTTCACCACGCGAACGCGGTCGTACGGGGACCAGTGTACGGGACGCACCGTGCGCGTCGCACTTTCCGGTGACGACCCTCGAGGCGATCGTGTGGTCGATCTCGCCCTCCTTCACGACGCTCGCGAGGACGACGCTGCCGTTCGTGACTTGAACGTCGTTCCCGAGCTCGCTGGACTGCGCGCGGTCCTCGGGGATGCGCAGGTAGGCGCGAAGCGACGCCGCTTCCTCCGTGTCGTCCAACGCGAGCATGTTATTTTTTTGGTACAACGACAGCAAGCCGTAATCCCACCAGTAGCACTCCGTGCCGACGTCGATCGCGCCGAAGACTGCCTTCTCCGGGTGCGAGCTCAACAGCTTCGACTTGAACGCGGTCATGCGGTCGTGGTGCGCCCCCGCGGTCGCCTCCGTCTCGTTCTTCGTGACCATGACGCTCACGTACGCCGCCTTGGGGGCGTTTTATACGAGCGAACGTCGGGGTGGAGTTGAAAGGCGTCAGAAGCGGAGTTGAAAGGCGTCGAGGGCGGGGATTCAAAGCGAGGGACCCTGGGCGGAGAGAGACGACGGCAAAAGTCCTTAAGGAACGGCGTCCACATCGCCAACGCGGTCGTATGGGGACCAGTGTGAGATAGAACGCGCCTTATCCAGCGTCATCGGCATCCACAGGTGCGGGTCCGAGTCCATCTTCGCCCGCTTCTCCTCCAGCTCCGTCGCGAACTCCTCGAGGAGCATTCGCAGCATCTCCGCGCCGAGGGAGAAGCTCCCGAGCGACGGCCCGACGCGCTTCACCTCGCCGAACGACCCGAGCAATTTCATCGCGGTGTCGTACGAAACCTTCTCGACTTGCGCCGCCTCGTCGGCGGCGTTGACGGCGATGAGCCCGTACTTCTCCAACCCCTTCGCCGCCCACTCCTCCTCCGTCGGCATCGGCCCCATCCGCGCGAGTATGTCCGCGTGGTGCGCCCCCGAGGGAAGGTGCCCCGCGCTCGGGACGAAGATCTGGTCGCCCCAGAAGACGCTGCATCGCCCGGCGCGGCGCGGCGCGTAGCACCCCGTCTGTCGGATCACAGCCTCGAGAATCGTGAGCTCGCTCGTCGTCGGCGGGTCGTCCGCGCGCGCGCCCTCCACGGTCACGAGGCTCGGGAGCTTCACGCCCGGCTTGTTGTTGTTCTCCGCGCCCGGCAGCGGCGCGAGGCGCGTGCCCTTCCCCGCGGTGTGGTAGATCCCCACGGTCTTTCCCTCGGCGAGCATCGCGTCGAGGTCGACCGCGCCGTCGACGCGCGCCATCGCTTGCGCGCGCGCCTTGGCGTACGCGTAGAGCGTCCCGAGGCCGTTCCCGGCGCCGTCGGAGGCCCAGTCCTCGTGCACGGCGACGATGACCGCGCCCTTCTTCGCCGCCTGCCCGCGCGTGCGCTCGAGTCGCTCTTGCCAGTACGCCTCCTGCGCCGCGTTCGACGTGCACACGACGACGGCGTCGAATCCGAGCGAGCCGTCCATGGTGGCCACGGTCGCCGCCATCGCGGCGCCGGCGGGCGTGGTGGACGGCTTCGCGCGCTTCGCGCGCGGCTCGTCGCCCATTATCGGAAACGATATCGAATCAAATCGAACGAGGGGTGGGCGGTGCCCTTGGATCGTGGACGCCGCGGCGCGCGCGTCGATGATGCGACGGAGGCGACGGAGCCGAAGGGTTACAGGGGGCAAAAGCGCACGCCACGTTTCGGAATTGCGACGTGGCGAACGCTTTTTCAACTTTCGTCGCTTTCGATCCTGCTCGATTGAAAGCGAACGGAGCGCCGTGATTGGGTGAAAGTTCGACCGGCGTTAGACTTATTGTCCTTTCGTAAATTATTCCAGTCGTCGCGGCGTCCCGACCTCGCGCGGCGTCGACGACGACCCCCGAAGACTATACACACTACGTGTACGTGTTATCATAACCCGCGACAAAAATGATAAAACAGTCGCTCGCTCACGCGGTGGACGCCGTCGCCGCGCCGCCGACCCTCGCGGCGGCGCCCGACAGCGCCCCCAGCATCGCCGCCGCGCGTTCTCTGACCCAAGAGTACAACGTCGGCTGAGGGTGATTATCCATACATACGAAGCGACGTAACGTACGTCGGGGCGGAGCGCGGGGGCGCGTCAGTCGGCGTCGCGGCGTGTCGCGCGGCGGGATCGAAACCGGCGAGGGGTGGGCGGAGAGAGACGCGACGCGACGCGACGCGCGCGGGAAGAAAAGGCCTCACGGAGGAACGGCGCGGCGCGCGGGGGGACCAAAGGCGCGACCGGGACGCGCCTTCGACTCGATCGCGGTCTGATGCTCCGGCATCTTCCCGTCCCTGATCCCCTCCGCGACCCGCAACAGCATGCACCACATCGTGTACGTGACCGTCCGCACGACGAAGTTCATCAGCGACGACGGGACGTATTCCAGCTTGGGGTCTATGAACATCTGCACCGAGACGAGAAGTTGTTTTTTCCCGCCCGCGTCCCCGTCCCCGTCCCCGTCCCCGTCCCCGTCCCCGTCCCCGGCGTCCCCGGCGGCGGCGGGCACGCGCGCGTTCGAGAGGACGTCCTCCTCCGCGGCGTGCAGCAGCGCTTCCGCGTCCGGGTCGTCCAGGTGCCCGGGGGTGATCTTGGGCTCGACGTCGTCGTCGCCGTCGCCGCCGTCGTTCGCGTCGCCGCCGCCGCCGAGACCCCACGACCCCATCCCCCACCCCCACCCGCCGCCGTCCGTGCCCTCGTCGGTCTCCCCGGAAGACGCGCCCGCGCTCGCGCTCGCTCTCTTCGTATCCTTCTTCTTATCCTTCTTCGCGCGCTTATACGTCTTCCACCCGGGCGGCAGCGCGCGGAACAAAAACCCGCCGTGAAATCCGATCCGCACGACGGACTTGTCATCCGGCGGCGGCGCCTCGAACTCGCCCTCCGCCCTCTTCTTCGTCTTCCTCTTCGACGCCTTCGCCGCGGCGTCATCGTCATCGTTCTCTTCGCGCTCGTCGTCGTCGTCGTCGTCGAGCCCGTCCAAAGACCTCACGAGCACCGCGATGTCCCCCGAGTGATCGATGTCGTCCACGCCGCACGCGTCCAGGACGCACTCGCGCGGAGAGAACGGCCACGGGAGATCGCACGTCACCAGCACCACCTGCGAGCACCGCCCGCTCTGCGACAGCTTCACGCTTCGTCGCACCCTGAACCGCGGGACGGTCCAGTTCGGCAGCCACGTGGCGTACAGCTCGCTCTCGTTCAGGACGCTGACGAGGGTCGTTCCGTACGAAGCGATGACGTCGGGGTGGAGTTCATAGGCGTCAGAAGCGGAGTTGAAAGGCGTCGAGGGCGGGGATTGAAAGCGGGGGGTGGGCGGAGAGAGACGCTCGCAAAAGTCCTTAAGGAACGGCGTTCACCACGCCGACGCGGTCGTATGGGAACCAGTGTAAATACGAACGCGCCTGATCATCGGCACGAGGAGCGACTCGTCGATCGGTGACTCCACGCGCGCGGTGAGCTTCGTCTTCGTCTCCGGGTCGAGGCGGTAGTATATCGACACGTCCCTCTTGCCCATGTGCTCGCCTTGGACGAGCCAGCCGCTGCGCTCGTCCGGGGTGGCCTTGAGCGAGCGCACGACGTCGACGACGCGCGACGCCTTGCGAAGCGACGCGGCGAGCTTCAGATTCGCGTCCGACGACGACGACGACGACGCGGAGGCGGAGGGAGAGATGTTCGCCGCGCGGAGGACGCGCGCGCCCGCGACGAGCCTGTCGTCGTCGATGAGCTCGAGCGCGCGCGCTACCGCGTCGGCTTCGACCGCCATGGCGCGCGCGCGAACGCCGCGACGCGAAGTGCGCCGCGCGCGCGGCAGCGGCGCTACTCGCGAAACTCAACAAGTGGCAGTGCTCGGTCGGTGGAACTCGTCCGCCACTCGCGATCCGTTGACCGATGAGGGCGTCGTCACTCGACGCGGCGCTCGCCCCGAGCGGGAACGCGATGCCGCTCATCGAGGAGATCGTCCCCGCGCCGCCTCCGCCGCCGCCCGCCGCGGAGTGGCACCCCGACGCGATGCCGTCCGCCGAGCCCGTCGGGCTGACGAACACGGAGCGCGCGCAGATGGATCAGCTCCGCGAAAAGTACGGCAAGCATCAGAGGGCGAGGGACGGCGGCGACGCGCCGCACGCGGAGAGCGCGATCGCGGCCGCGCAGGCGCGCGCGGACGCGGAGATGCGCGCGCGGCCGCTCTCCACCGACGGCGACGGCGGCGGCGGCGTCTCTTCCTCCTCCCCGCTCGCTCGCGTGAAGATCTGCGAGACGTGCCGAGGCATGAAGACGGTCAAGGAGGAGTACAACAACCGGATCCTCGAGCGGATGTGCGAGCGGTGCGACGGCGAGGGCGTGCTCGGCCGCGACGGGAAGCCGCTCAACCCGGACGACGACGACGACGCCGCGCCCGCGACCGCGACGCGGCCGGAGAAGGGTCCGTCGCCGTTCGCGCCGGGCTCCGCCGCGGAGACGCGCGTCCGCGTCCTCGAGGAGGACGTTGAGGCGCGTTCTATCTCACACTGGTCCCCATACGACCGCGTCGGCGTGCTGAACGCCGTTCCTTAAGGACTTTTGCCGGCGTGTCTCTCCGCCCACCCCTCGCTTTCAATCCCGACACACCTCGACGCCTTTAAACTCCGCTTCTGACGCCTTTCAACTCCACCCCGACGTTCGCTCGTATGGAACGACCCTCATCAGGCTCTCGAGATGCAAGTCGCGCACTACGTCCGAGAGATGACGGACGCGACGACGCGGTTGGAGGAGGACGACCCGGAGAGGGAGACGGAGGAGGAAACAGACCTGAAGGAGTTCATGCATCAGCTCGACCTGTTCATGCAGACGCTGCGGAGGAAGATCGCGGATAAGAAGAAGGAGATCAAGATGGTGAGGAGCACGATGGTGAAGGACGTCGACGACGTGGAGTATCTGCGAAAGTTGAGGGCGCTGGAGTTGAGCGAGTTGGAACGCGAGGCGACGGCGGCGCTGAGCAGGGAGCCGCTGCTGGACGGCGACGGCGACGGCGCGCGCGAGGGCGAGGAGGAGGCGGGGGCTGGGGCTGGGGGAGGCGCGGCGAACGCGGATTCGGATTCGGATTCTTCGAACGAAGACGAAGCAGCGCCGGACTTGGACGAGCCGGACCCGTGAGGAAAGGAGCGAGCGAATGAATAGGGCTATCTTATAATACTGTACTGTAGCCCTACAAAAAGGTGCCGTAGACGTCACAGAATCAAGCTTCCGTACTGCCCCTCCGAGCGCCTTCCGTAGTCCTCGCGCACGCTCCCCGTGGTGTCCCGCAGGACGTTCTTCCTCGCCGCGGTGAGCAGCCGGTCCATGTACACCGCGAGCGCGGACGCCAACACGACGCCGATCAGCGCCGCCATCGCCCCGGAGCTCGCGCCGAGGTCCACCTGAAAGCACTCGTCCGCGACGCAGCCGCCGTTTTTCTTGGCGAAGGCGGTGGAAAAGGCCACCATCCGCGCGGCGAGAATCTCCACGGCGACGAGCGCGACGCCGACGGCGTTGAACCTCCCAACCGTGGACATCCACGAGACGTACTCGTCGTGCTCCGCCACGCCGTACCACTCGTTCGTGTACGCGTGCCAGTGTCCGTACGCGCGGTAGAGCGGCGCGAGGAGCACGAAAAACGTAAACGCCACCGCGAGAAACGCTTGCCCGCGCCAGTCGAACCCGCCGTCCTCGTTCTCGACGCCGACGGGCGGCGTCAGCGCCGCGGTCTCGGAGACGACGTCCAGCAGCGACCACGACTTGGATTTGATCGTGGGCGCGGGCGGGAGCGTATTCGACGCTTGCATCGCGTGGAGGACGGCGTCGATGACGCCGTCGGAAGGGCCGCCCGGGCCGGCGACCGCCGCGGCGGGGTCGACGCTCGAGACGATGCCTTTGACCAAGCCGCCGAAGAAGTCGTGGTCGTCCTTCTTCTTCTTCTTCTTCTCTTCCTTCTTCTCTTCCTCCGCGCCGACGTCGACTTCCTCCGCGGGGGCGTCCCCGGGCTCGTCCGCGACGAGCAAGCTCCGTCGGCGGCGGCGACGGCGGCGGCGCTCCATGATCATGGAGGCGGCGTAATCGGCGGCGGAGTCGTCCGCGTGCGCCGCCGCCTCCTTCGCTTTCGTCGCCTCGTTCTCCGCGGCGGCGGCGGCCCAGTTCGCGGGGTCGTTCACGTCCTCGGCCGCGTTCGCGTCCGCCGGCGCAGAGTCTGGATCTCCTCCTTCTTCTTTGCCGCCGTCGTCGTCGTCTTCCTTCTTCTCCGTGTTCTCGCCGTCGTCTTTCGCGTCTTCCTTCGGCGCCGCCGACGCCGACGCCGACACCTCAGCCGCGGGAGCGGCCGTCTCGTTCGCCACCGCCGCGCCCGGCGCCGCCGCCGCGGTGTCATTCGCGGCGGAGCTCGCCGGCGGCGCGTCCGTCGCGTTCGCGTCCGCCAACGCGTTCGCCGCCGCGTTCGCGTCCGCCAACGCTTTAGCCGCCGCCTCGACTTTCGCCGCCGCCGCCGCTTTAGCCGCCGCGCGGGCCTTCGCCGCGGCGGCCCAGTTCGACGGGTCGTTCACGTCCGTCGCGTTCGTCGCCTCCGTCGCGTTCGCGTTCGTCGCGTTCGTCGCCTCCGTCGCGTTCGCATCCGTCGCCGCCACTTTAGCCGCCGCGCTCGGCTTCTTCTCCGGGCTCGGCGGCGGCGCGTCCTCCGTCGCGTTCGCGTTCTTCGCCGCGTCCCCACCCCCCGGGCCGGGCCCGTCGTCCGCGGCGGCGGCCGCGACCAACCCCGCCCTGGGATCCACCTCGACCGCCAACGCGTTCGCCGCGCCACTCTCCGCGCCGCTCTCCGCGCCGCCGCCGCCGCCGCCGCCGCTCGACTTCCGCAGCGCGTCCTTCACGAGCACTCTCCACCCGGCGACGACGTCCTTCTCCCCCGCGCCGCCTTCTCCGAACACCGGGACTCGATAGGACGCGGCGTAAAACGGCGCGACGCAGCCGACGCACGTGGACATCGTCGTCGCCGCGAGGAGCGCGATCACGAGCGTCTTCGTCCCGGCGCCGTGCGCGTTCTGCGCGGACCATCGCGTTTGTCGGTGCTCGCACTCTC
>MDSW01211613.1_pt1 | contig 13738 bp, 13 predicted proteins | sample 811171 | NCBI WGS metagenome assembly MDSW01 (sample SAMN05326641, study PRJNA326480) | marine metagenome | isolation source: seawater | place: Atlantic Ocean: North West | collected 2012 | reverse complement strand
CGGCAATAATAAAATATACAGGATGATTAATATTATTTGTTGTATTACTTTCCAATAATTTTTTGAATTTCTAGAGCTAATGATAAAGCATCTATCGCACTCTTTCCATCCGTATCTGGTTTTTGAGACTTTTTAATAGATTCAATAAAATGTAATAGTTCTTCTTTTAATGCATCAGATTTTTGAACTGGAGGTTTTGAATAAGCTATATATTTTTTTTCATCTTCACCTATCTCTACTACTTTATTAGTAATTTCATTAGGCATATCATCATATATTTTATATTTTTCTAAAATACCATTTTGAAAATCAACCGAAATATATTCTTTTTCTTGAAATAATCTCATTTTACGCATTATTTTTTGTGATATTCTACTTGCAGTTAAATTTGCTATACAACCATTTGAAAATTCTATTCGCGCATTTGCAATATCCTCAGATGATGATATAACTCTAACACCATTAGCATAAATATTTTTAATATCCGATTTTACTAATGATAAAATAATATCTAAATCATGAATCATTAAATCTAATATTACAGGAACATCATTACCTCTTATATTAAATTCCGCTAATCTATGACATTCAATGAAACGAGGATCTATGTTTGATTTTTTTAACATTGAAAAAGCTGGATTAAATCGTTCAATGTGACCTACTTGAATTATTTTTTTATTTTTTTCTGATTTATTAAGTAATAATCTAGCATCTTGAATATTATTAGTAATTGGCTTCTCAATAAAAATATGACAATCATTATCTAAAGCTAAATCTGCTATAGAATAATGATGAATAGTTGGAGTAACAATAGACACTGCATCGCTTATACTTAATAATTTTTGAAGCGATAAAAAAGGCTTAACATTATATATCTTACTAATTTCTTCTAATCTAGACTGATCACTATCGTATATACCTGATATAGAAATATGTTCTATTTTTGATAGTTGTTTTAAATGAAAATTACCTAAATGTCCAACACCAATAACTCCAATCTGCATAGTATTATGTTTTTTCATATAAAAAATTTACGAAAGACCATATAATGAAATAAAGTTCCACTTTATTAAAAGAAAATAATCCTAATGCTTGATAAATTCCTTAGATAGTGGGAAATTAAGCACCTGATTATATATTTTATTTTATAAATTACTAAATGAATCAAAACCTTAAAAATATAGCTAGTGGACTAATCCTTATCATTGGATTATTTATATTTCTATCAAATCTCATAAATAATAATTTAAATCTTGCTTTAGTTACTCTTACTAGCACCCTAATTTTATGGGTTTTATATGGGTTAATACTAGATTCATTTAATATTAAATTTTTTATATGGGTAATTTCATCCACTGGCTTCCTTTTAGCATTATCAATATTTTTTCTATATGGAATCGAAGAGGTTCCACATCCTATAGGAGCTATTGTCTTTCACAGCGGTGGAATTGCTGGTGCACTAGGCATAGGTCTATTCTCTCTATTTCCATTATTAATTCTTCATCAATTAAATTATAATAGTAAAAATACTAAACCAACTTTAATTGATAATAATGATATACCAAATAAGACAGAATTAGATAGTGATGATTGGGAGCTTGCGACAGAAGAGGAATTAAGTTCTGGCGAATTTGAATCACACTAATATTAAATAAATCGGTAAAATAAATTTCTTATAAATTTTTGTACTATAGTACTAATAATAGATATGATGATTATTAGCCTATAGTGTTTTCTTTGCTTTAAAAAAATTTTCCACATCGAAAAAATCATATAATATATATTAGCTGATGTATGTTTTAATGATTTATCAAAATAATAATTAACGAGCGCATCAGGCATACCAATAATTTTACCTTTTTGTACAATTTTAAAATAAAAATCATAATCCTGAAGTGAATAAAGATCTTCATCAAATGCTATATTAGAATTTGTATTATTCTTAATTATAATACTAGATGTTGTACCTATATAATTATGAAAATACAACGTGATTTTTGATGATATAATTTTTGAATGATAGCTATATCTTTTTATTATTTTTTTTTTATTTTGAAAAATAATATTTCTACCTGTATAGCACATTATCGCATCAGAGGTGTCCATCATTTCAACTTGCTTAAGTAGTTTATCAGGATGCCATGTATCATCATCATCTAAAAAAGCAATATAATCACCACAAGATTTATCTATTCCTGTATTTCTTGCACCATTTGCTCCAGGTTTATTGAAATTATTTAATACACTTATCCTGGAATCAGAATTTTTAAACTTTAATTCATTTTTAGAATCATTTATTATAAATAAGTGCCAATTTTTATATGTTTGATTTATAACACTATCTACTGCTCTTTGTAATAACTTTAAACGATCTTTAGTGGGAATAATTATATTAACTTTTTTCATTGATAGAAATTGAATTAAGAAAATTAATTTTTTGATTTTCCCAAACTAAATTTTTTGCTGCTATATTTTGAATATTTTTACCCATCTTATCTTGCAAAATTTTTTTAATAAACTTTATCTGTTCATTTATATCATTAAAAGGCACACAATAACCAATGGGATATTTATTAATAATTTTTTTAATTTCTGGTAAATTAGATGCAATAATAGGTAAGCCTGCCAGAGCATATTCAAACAATTTGTTCGGTAGTGCTTGCTTATAACTAATACTAATAGGTTTGATTAATGAAAAACCAATATCAGCTTCTGCAGATAAATTAAGTAATTCTTTATATGGAACTGATTTAATAAAAAATACTTTATCTGAAATGGATTTTTTACTAATATATTCTTTTAAAAAAAATTTATATGGACCGTCTCCAATAATGACAGCATATGTATCATTAAAATTATCTAATATTTGCAACATAGATTTAATACCTCTACCCTTATGTAAAACACCTTGATATAAAAATATTGTGCTAGAGTTATCAATATTTAATTTTTCTCTTAACTTAGATGTTTTTTGGGGCTTCATATATATACTAGGATAATTATAAATAACATTAATATTTAGATTATCATATTTAGTATTTAATATTACTTTATCTCCAGGCGCAGTAACTAAAACAGAGTCAACTTTATTTATGTATATTTTTTCTATTAAACTCCAAATATATTGTTTTATTGGCTTATTATTTAAACCTGCTAAATGTGTATATAATTCTCTCGAATCATAAACAAGATAATTAGCCCTATATGAATGGGCTGCGGGTAATGAATATAGATCACTAGCAATAATTATATTGGGTTTTAATTTTTTTACTATTTTTTTAACATTTAAAAAAAAATGTAAATATTTCATTAATCCACTATTAGGTACAGATATATGATTTATAATACTATTTCTATATTCCTTTAAAGATTTACCAGTATGAATAATATGTAAAATGGACCCAGAATTAATAATTGTATCTGCCATATTTTGACAACGTGCATCATATAAAAAATCTCCTAAAAATATTAATACCACTTTTTTCTTCATCATTATAAAGCAAACATAACGTTAATTGTTATAAAATAGTCTGATTAACGATTTATATCTATTTAATGAAAGAATTGTTTTCTTAAATATTATTGTTATCATAATAAAATACATTATTGTAAAAAGAAAGGAAACTGAAAAATTATTATCTAAGCCTCTGAAATAAAATATAAATATAGATGTCAATATTAAATGTATTAAAACAGACCTCCAATCACATAAAACTTTAAACCATAGGCGAGATTTATATAAAATAAATGTAAACATAAAAACATAAGAAACTAATGTAGAACAACATGCTCCCATTAATCCAAATTTTTTAATTAGAATTAAATTTAATACAATATTAATGATTGCGCCTGAACCTCTAATAATAGGAGACCAAATTTCCTTATTGCATAAATATATACATGGCATTAATACAATATAACCAGCATAAAATATATATGATAAAAATATGATTGTAATAATATCTACAGATGCCCAAAAACTTGCACCAATTAAATAGTTATTACCTATTTTAATTTGCATAAAAAGTGGAGTCCAAAATATAATTAGTCCCCAAATAGTAATTAAAAAGAAAATAAATGAAGTACCAATATTCCCAAATAATTTTTTAGACGATGGGTTTGCGCCAATTTTAATATAAAATGGTTGCCAGCCTAAATTAAATGCCGAAACTATAAATAATCCTAGGCTACCAATTTTATATCCAATACTATAAACTCCAACATGTTCCGAACCTAGAATCCAAAAAATTAAATAACGATCAGACAATTCCAAAATTAAATAAAAGAATGCAGAAAGAAAAAATGGAAACCCAAATTTTAATAATTTTTTAGCAACTATAAATGAAAATTGTTTTTCTTTATAAATATTTATTTGATACGGGATAAGAAAAATAAACTTAATTAAAATGCCAGATAGCGTACCTAAAAAAATACCATCAATATTATAATCAAAATTTATTACTAAAACATAAGATGTTGTAATTGATACGACAACTGTAATTATACTTATAATTAAAAATATCCAGGACTTTTCTTTAATTCTTAATATTAGCATTATACGTGAAGAAATTGTATCAAAAAATAAAATAAATGCAGAATAAATAATCCATATTCCTTTGTCTATATCAATTAATTGAATAGATATAATATTAGAAAAAAATAAAATTATAGCTGTAAATAGAGTTGAAGTTATAAGTAATAGGATGTATGATGTATATCCAACAATTTTTTGATCATTAGAATTTTGATTGTAAAATTTTAAAAAAGCTGCATCTTGTCCATAAAAATAGATGATTTGAGCAAAAGATATAAATGTAAAAATTAAAAATATATATCCTGTTTCAGACCTCGTAAACGCATTAGTATATAATGGAAGTAAGAAAAAAGATATAGCTCTAATAAAAATAGATCCAACACCATAAATAATAGAATTCTTCCAAAATAATTTAGTAGAATTCATTAAATAATATTTTTTTGAAAGACTTTTCTAATGATGGATTTAGCACCTAATTGTTCTTTAAAATTAATTAGTGTTTCATGAGGTGTTAAAGGATTTTTATCTTTTGGTTTTTGTGATACACCTAAATCTAAAAATCTTAATTTTTTTTCTTTTGCCCAATTAAGTGATTCATAAATTTGAATTGTTGCAGGTTGTAAATCAATGTAATTATAATTTATCATATTATAAAACATCATTGCGCATTGATTATTAATAATTATATTTAATGTGCCACCTATAACTGTTTCATTTTGATATAATAATAGAAGATGTAATGAAAAAGGGTACAAAGAATCTATTTTTTTAAGTTCATCTAACGAATGGGTTGGTTTAATGCTATGTTTGCTTTTATTATCTAATAAGATTGGATAAAATTTATCAAAATCGTTCTCCCACTTTATTTTTAATGAAGTATTATTTAAGTACTTTTTTATATATCTTTTTTTTCGAGAATGTAAATAATCAATAGTTTTGATATTATTTTGAATTTCAATTATGCTAGAAATATATATTTCTTTTAATTTATATTCATTCCATAAAAGTACATATTCAAAAGTTTCATTTAATTGGTTAAAATATATATTTGGAGTATTTACAAAAAAGATTTTAGTAAAATTATTGCTAATACAATAATTTTCTAAAAGTTTTAAAATTAAATTACTTTCTTTAAATGATATTTTATCAAAAACAAAACCTCCAAAACTAGCTCCAGGATGTGAATATAATATTAAATTATCAGATTCAATTTTTTTAGTTGCTGGAAAAACAGCTATAAAATTTCCATTTTTTTCAAATATTAATGAATTATCATTAAAATTTCTATCTATATGATATGATAAAAAAGTTCTTAAATGAAAAATTGTTCCATTAGTTGATTTATTAACAAAATTCTCCCAATTATCAAAATCTGTCTTATTATATTTTCGAATTGTAATACTCATTTTTCTTTTAATTAATAATAAATTTCCTATTTATGATTCTAAAAGTTGGGATAAATTAAAATAAATCTATACTAAGGAATTATTAAAATATATGAATAAAATTAATAATATTCACGCAAGACAAATACTTGATTCTCGTGGAAACCCAACATTAGAAGTCGATTTAACCTTAGATGATGGTAGTTTTGGTAGATCTGCTGTACCTAGCGGTGCATCAACTGGTGAACATGAAGCAATTGAGCTTCGTGATAATAATAAAACATTTTATGGAAAATCAGTTATTCAAGCTATAAATAATATTAATAAAACTATTAGAGGCAATCTTATAGGAATTAATATTTCAAATATTAATGATATTGATCAAATTATGATTGACATTGATGGAACTAATAATAAAAGCAAATTAGGTGCAAATGCAATTTTAGGTGTATCTATGGCCGCAATTCATGCTTTAGCAAAATCAAAAGAACAAAACCTTTTTGAATACTTACATTCTAATAATAAATATATTATGCCAACGCCAATGATGAATATTCTCAATGGTGGTAGTCACGCAGATAATAATGTAGATATACAAGAATTTATGATTTTCCCCATAGGTGCTAATTCATTTTCACATGCAATTCAAATGGGAGCTGAAATATTTCACTCATTAAAATCAATTTTAAAACAAAAAGGATTAAATACAAACGTAGGAGATGAAGGTGGATTTGCTCCTGATTTAAGATCCAATTTTGAAGCAATAGAATTATTAATGGAAGCAGTTGAAATGGCCGGATATAAAAATAAATCTGAAATTGCAATTGCATTGGATGTTGCATCAAGTGAGCTCTACAATAAAACTAAAGATAAATATGAATTAAAATCTGAAAATAAAGAGCTAACATCAGATGAAATGATTGAATATTATATACAATTATGTAATAACTATCCCATTTTATCTATTGAAGATGGATTAGATGAAAATGACTGGAAAGGATGGTCAAATTTATTTAAATCATTAAATGATAAAGTTCAATTAGTAGGTGATGATTTAACAGTAACTAATCCCTTAAGATTAAAAAAAGCAATTGATGAAAAATGCATGAATGCAATACTTATCAAACTCAACCAAATTGGTACTGTAAGTGAAACATTAAAAACTATTGAAATTGCTAAAGAAGCAGGTATGGCTGCTATTATTTCACATCGTTCAGGTGAAACTGAAGATACGACAATTGCTGATTTGGCCGTAGCTACATCGGTTGGACAAATTAAAACTGGATCTTTATGTAGAACAGACAGGGTTGCAAAGTATAATCAATTACTACGTATTGAAGAGCAATTAAATGATCAATGTGTTTATGCAGGAGAAACTCTTTTAGGTTGTTAAAATATAAGAGAATAAGAAATAAGTCAAATTTTAGAAATAGAATAATAATTTTTCCTATTATTATTGTTTTAGGATTTTTTTTTATAATTACAAGTGATATGGGAATTTTTAAGTGGTATCAATTACGAAATCAGCGTAATCAAATCCAAATCGATATAAATAAAATGATTATAGAAGAAAAAGAATTAAATATGGAATTAGATAAACTTTTAAATGATAGTGCATATATAAAAAAAATTGCACAAGAAAAATTTCATATGATAAAATCTGGAGAGAAGGTTTTTAGAGTAAAAGATCGAAAAAAAGTTAAATGAAAAATTCAATAACAAATAATATTTTATACTTTTTATTTTTTGTTTTTCAAATTCTTTTTAGTCAAGAGAATTTAATATCTAAAACCAAACTTTATGATATTAATGGAATAAAATATCTATCAGCTCTTGAATATGCTAAAACTCAAAATATTAGGACACTATTTTATGATGATAAAGAAAAATTAGAATTGCGCTTTCAAAATACAAAATTACTTTTATCTCCGCATTCATCATTTATTAAGGTAAATGAAACAACTTATCATATGTACTCTGCAGTAATCTATGATGGAAATGACTTCTATATACCTGTTAATCCATTTATTGAAATCCTAAAACAATCTGGGTTACCAATTGCATTAATTGATTCATCAGAGTCATTTGTTTTAACAACCTCTCCATTATATAATATAAATTCTATAAGTATAAGTAATAAAATTAATGGAACTGTTATATATATAAATACCTCTAAAAAATTTTCTAAGAATATGTTAGCTGCTTCAATAACTCGTGGAGGATGGCTAAATCTAACTATTCCAGGCGCCATAGTTGATTCATTAAATATTATTGAATCTAAACTTGCGAATCCAATAAGAAGAGTAAAAACGATTCAATCAAATGAATCGGCTCAAATATCATTCTTACTAAAAACTAAAGTTGACGATTTTGAAATTAATTCTGATGATACCTTTATATCTATTAGTATTAGAACAGCATTAGAACAAAATGCTGAGAATCTTCGAAAACAAAGAGAGCGTTGGCTCATTGATACTATTGTAATTGATGCTGGTCACGGGGGAAAAGATCCTGGTGCTATAGGGGTAACTGGATTGCAAGAGAAAACTGTAAATTTAGATATAACTAAAAAATTAGGGAAACTCATTGAAAGTAATTTAGGAATTAAAGTGATATATACAAGAGATGAGGATGTATTTATTCCATTATGGAAACGAACAAAAATTGCTAATGATTCTGGTGGAAAAATTTTTATTTCAATACATGCTAACGCATCATCTAATCCAAATGTTCGTGGTTTTGAAACCTTTCTACTTCGTCCAGGTAAAACTCAAGATGCTATTGAAGTAGCTCAAAGAGAAAATGCAGTTGTTGCTATGGAAGAATTATATCACGAATATGAAAAACTATCGAATGATAAATTAATTTTATATACAATGGCTCAGAGTGCTTTTATGGAACAAAGTGAATTTTTTGCAGCAGAAATACAAAATGAACTTGATAAGGTACTTACATCACCCAATAGAGGTGTAAAACAAGCAGGATTCCATGTATTAATTGGAGCTTCTATGCCGAATGTTTTAATTGAAGCTGGCTTCCTGAGTAATAAAAATGAAAGTAAGCTTTTAGGAAAGTCTAGTTATAGACAAAAAATTGCAGAAGCTATTTTTTCTTCTTTAGTTAATTTTAAAGATAAATACGAAAATTCTTCAATTGAAAATAAATAATAAATTACAAAATCAACCTATAGGAATTTTTGATAGTGGACTAGGTGGCTTAACAGTACTTAAATCTTTACAAAAAATTCTACCCAATGAATCTTTCATTTATTTTGGGGATACTGCTCATGTGCCTTATGGATCTAAAGGTACAAAAACTGTAACTAAATATGCTCAAAATATTATGGATTTTTTTATTAAACATAAAATTAAAGCTGTCGTTGTTGCTTGCAACACTGTTTCTGCTGTCTCATTTAATTATTTAAAAAATCTGTATGATATTCCCATTTTTGATGTTGTCTCTCCATCTGTTGAATTTGCATTTAAAAATTCTACAAATAAAAATATTGGTGTTCTGGGTACATTAAGTACTATTGAATCAAAATCATATACTAAACTATTTAATAAACTAGATAATAGTTATATAATTAAAGAAGTTGCCTGCCCATTATTTGTACCCATAATTGAAGAGGGATGGGCAAATAGTAGTATTGCAAAAGATATTGCAAAAATATATTTAAAAGAATTTAATAAAATAAAAATTGATACCCTTATCCTTGGTTGCACACATTATCCTATTATGGCGAAAACTATTAAAAATATTTTAAATGCAGATATTAAGCTTATATATTCAGGAGAAACAGTTGGTATTAAAATGAAAAAGTTTTTAATTAATGAAAATTATAATAATTGCTCAAAAAAATTACAAAAAACTGAATATTATGTATCAGATTTACCAAAAAAATTTGATGAACTAGGGAGTAGGTTTCTAGGATATCCATTAAATAATGTTAAACAAATTAGTATTGATTAATGAACTCGATCCAATATTTATTAAATATTGAATCTAAAGGAATTAAATTAGGTCTTGAAAGAACACGTGATTTAATGAATAAGTGTGGTAATCCGCATTTAGGACTACGATCTATTCAAGTAGCAGGAACAAATGGAAAGGGGTCCGTATGTGCAATGATAGCCAATATTTTACAATCAGCAGGATATAAAACAGGTCTATTCACTTCTCCTCATCTAGTTTCAATAAATGAACGAATACGTATTAATGGTTATCCTATTTTAAATTCTGAAATTGATGAATTTATTACTAATAATAAATTACATATTGAAAATACAAATTCTACCTTTTTTGAAACTATGACAGCTTTGGGATTTTGGCATTTTAAAAAACATAATGTAGATTTTGCAATTATGGAAACTGGCTTAGGAGGAAGATTAGATAGTGTCTCAGTATGTGAACCCATTGCAACCGTTTTAACTCCTATTTCACTTGATCATGTTGAAATTTTAGGACCAACAATTGCTGATATTGCATTTGAAAAAGCTGGAATAATAAAAAAAAATATTCCCTGTATAATATCACAACAAAATGAAAAGGCTTTAGAAGTTATTAAAATTAAATGTGCAGAAATGAATGCACCAATTCATTTAGTTAATAATAATAACAAAATAAAAAATATTTTTATTAATATACCAGGAAAAATTCAAAAAGAAAATGCTAATTTAGCAATAGAAACTATTACAAAAATAAAAGAAATTAATATTTCAAGTTCTGATATAATAAATGGATTGAAAACTGTTAAATGGTATGGCAGAAATCAACATATACAAAAAAAACCATTAATTATATTTGATGTTGGACATAATGCAAGTGGTATTAAATCATTTTTAGACTATTTTAAATCATTAAAAATACAGGGAAAAAAAACAATTATAATAGCTCTTCAAGCTCGTAAAAATATTTCATCTATTTCATATAATATACAAACAAAATTTAATACCATAATATGTACAGAAACTGGTGGAAGAAATCCAATGCCAGCAAAAGAACTAGCAAAGTATTTTTCAAATAAAAAAAATTTAAAAATAATTACTAATATAGAATTTGCAATTCAAAATAGTTTAAAATCATTATGTTCTAATGATGCACTAGCAATTATTGGATCTCACTACATTGGATCTACAATAAATAAGATCTTCAATATATCTTTTGAAAAATATTAAAATATTCTTATATTTAGGTGCGAAGAGTTCTTCCTATTCTTCGTTTAATCCAATATTTAATTTTACAAAACATAATTAAAATCTTAAGGATAATATATGGAAACTAAAGAGCTACAAGGTTTAAATGTTAAAGAGTTACAAAAATTTGCCGAGAAACTTGGATCAACAGATTGCTCTGGAATGCGAAAACAAGAATTGATAAAAGAAATATTAGGTGCTCAAGCAAAAAATAAAGGAAATATTTTTGCTTCGGGAGTTTTAGAAGTGCTACCGGATGGATATGGTTTTTTACGTTCTCAGGATTATAGTTATTTACCTGGTCCTGATGATATCTATGTATCACATTCACAAATAAAACGATTTAAACTTCGTACAGGTCATGATATATCTGGACAAGTAAGACCACCAAAAGATAGTGAACGATTTTTTGCACTACTCCGAGTAGAAACTATTAATGGTAAATCCCCTGAAAAAAATAGAAATATTGTTTATTTTGATAATTTAACTCCTTTATTTCCTGAAGAACATATTAAGCTGGAAACTACTGCTAAGGAAAATTCAACTCGAATTATAGATTTACTTGCCCCTATTGGAAAGGGTCAGCGTGCTTTAATAGTTGCACAGCCCAAAACAGGAAAAACTATGCTTATGCAAAAAATTGCAAATGCAATTACAGAAAATGACTCTAAAATTAAAGTTATTATACTCTTAATTGATGAACGTCCGGAAGAAGTTACTGATATGTCAAGATCAGTTGATGCCGATGTTATTGGATCTACTTTTGATGAGCCATCCGAAAGACATGTTCAAGTAAGTGAAATGGTAATAGAGAAAGCTAAACGAATGGTTGAAGCTGGTGAGGATGTAGTAATATTACTTGATTCTTTAACAAGACTAGCTCGTGCATATAATACTGTTATTCCGCATAGTGGAAAGATTTTAACTGGTGGTGTAGATTCAAATGCTCTACATAAGCCAAAACGTTTTTTTGGTGCTGCAAGAAATGTTGAAGATGGAGGTAGTTTAACCATAATTTCAACAGCTTTAATTGATACAGGAAGTAGAATGGATGAAGTTATTTTTGAAGAATTTAAGGGAACAGGTAATCAAGAATTGGTTTTAGATAGATCTCTAAGTGATAGGCGTGTTTATCCTTCTATGGATATCAAGCGCTCTGGAACTAGAAGAGAAGACAAATTAATGGGACGTAAAGATCTCTCAAGAGTATGGTTATTACGTAAATTATTAGATGAAATGACCACTGTTGAAGCAATGGAATTCCTGTTAAATAAAATGTCTCATACTAAGAGTAATCGTGAATTTTTAGACACAATGAGTACTTAATCAATATGCTAGCTGATAGAATAGGAAGAATTACGCCCTCAGCGACTTTAGCAATGACAGCTAAAGCGGCTGAACTTCGTGCTACCGGAAAAAAAGTTATTAATTTAAGTGTTGGAGAGCCTGATTTTCAAACTCCAGAACATATAAAAAATGCGGGGAAAGTCGCAATAGATAATGGTAGTACACGATATACTCCAGGGGGTGGCACATTAGAACTTAAAATTGCAGCTTGTACAAAAATGAAGAGAGATAATAACTTAATTTATGATCCATCTCAAGTTCTTGTTTCATGCGGCGGTAAACACTCATTATACAATGCTTGTCAGGCCCTATTTCAAAAAAGAGATGAAGTAATTATATTTTCACCATATTGGGTATCTTTTCCCGATTTTGTATCTGTAACAGGCGCAAAGCCAGTGTTTGTAAAAACAGATCCTAATAATCAATATGAACCAATATGGAATGATCTAAAAGGAAAATTAAATTCAAACACTAAGGGTATAATTATAAATTCTCCTTCGAATCCCACTGGTGGTGTTTGGAGTGACGAAGCTATTATAAAAGTTATAAAATTAGCTAAAACAATAGATGCTTGGGTTTTTTCTGATGAATGCTATGAACAATTAACTTATGATAGGCCTTATGTAAGTACTGCATCATTAATAAATGATTATGATAAAATTTTAACCTTTCAATCATGTTCAAAAACATACGCAATGACAGGTTGGCGAATTGGATATGCAGCTGGAAATTCTAAAGTTATTAACGCAATGGGAAAGCTACAAGGACAGAGCACTTCATGTCCAAACTCTATTGCTCAAAAAGCAGCTATTGAGGCCTTAACTGGTGATCAAACAATTGTTTCTGAAATGAGAAAAATATTTAAAGTAAGACGTAATTATATAGTAACAAGATTAAATAATATGGAAGGAGTAATTTGTGATAATCCTGGAGGTGCATTTTATGTTTTTCCTAATTTTACTCAAATACTCAAAAATAGCAATAAAATTAATTCATCTAATGATCTTTCAATGTATCTATTAGAAAATAAAGCATTAGTATCTGTATCTGGTTCGGCTTTTGGGAGCGATGGTAATATACGTTTTTCATATGCTGCATCTGATGATGATTTATCTACTGCTATGGACTTATTAGAAGAGTCATTAATAGAAATACAAAACTAAGTAAGGAAAACAAGAAATGAAAAAAGGAATACACCCAGAATATAATGTTATTACTGTGCATTGTGCTTGTGGAAATAATTTTGAAACAAGAGCTACTGTAGATAAAATTAGTGT
>MDSW01061907.1_pt1 | contig 13738 bp, 12 predicted proteins | sample 811171 | NCBI WGS metagenome assembly MDSW01 (sample SAMN05326641, study PRJNA326480) | marine metagenome | isolation source: seawater | place: Atlantic Ocean: North West | collected 2012 | reverse complement strand
TTAATAACAATTTTAGAGTTTTCTCCAATTCTTGTTAAAAACATTTTAATTTGAGTATCTGTTGCATTTTGAGCTTCATCAAGGATAGCAAAAGAATTTTTAAGTGTTCTTCCTCTCATAAAAGCAATTGGAGCTATTTCTATATCTCCAACTTCAATTTTTTTTTGAATTTTTTCATAATCCAATAAATCATATAAAGAGTCATACAATGGTCTTAAATAAGGATCCACTTTTTCTCTCATATCTCCTGGAAGAAATCCTAGTCTTTCTCCAGCTTCAACTGCTGGTCTTGACAAAATAATTCTTTCTATTTTTTTATCTAATAACATTGTAAGGCCTACAGCGACTGCAAGAAATGTTTTACCAGTTCCTGCAGGTCCTGCTGAAATTATGATGTCAGATTCTTTTAATGCTCTAACATAATTTTTTTGTTTTTCAGACCTTGGGATTACAGATTTTTTTGGAGTTTTTACTATATATTCTATATTTTTTTTTGAGCTATTAATTTTTTCATCAATCATAAATTTATCTACTGATGAAACTATATCTTTATTTTCTATACTTCCATTATTAATATACTGATTAGCTAAAAATTGAATTGCATTTTTAACGATTTCATTTGTTTGAGGATTAGATTTAATCAATATGGAATTTCCTCTAGAATATAAATTTGATTGAGTAATTTTCTCTAATTCTTTTAAATTCTTATTAAACTCACCAACCACTCCCATTAATAAATTATTATCATGAAAAATAACACTTAAAGAATTGTTTTCTGAATAAACAAATTTTAAAGATAAATTAATATTTTTTTTTATTATGATGCTCAACTATTATGCTACCTTTTGATTTTTATTGACAATTAATTCACCAAACAATGTGCTTCTATTACTTTTTTTAATATTTACTGGCACAATACTTCCTATGTCTGATTTAGTACCATTAAATACAACTGATGTCATATATTCTGATCTTCCAAAAACTTTACTTTTATCTTCGGTCAAATTTTCTACCAAAACATTAATAGTTGTATTTTCTAAATATTTATTAATATTAATTTGATTTTCAAACAATTGTTTTTGAATCTTTTCTAATCTTTCTTTAGAAACATTTTTATCTATTAATTTTAAATCTGCAGCAACAGTTCCTGGTCTTGGACTAAAAATATAAGAATACGAATTAATAAACTTAATCCTTTGAATAAGTTCAATTGTACTTTCAAAATCTTTTTTATCTTCTCCAGGATATCCAATAATAAAATCACTTGAAAACTCTATTTTTGAGTTAATTTCCTTTAATTTTTCAAATATTCTTAAGTAGTCATTTATTGAATGTTTTCTATTCATAAGATCTAAAATTTTGTTAGACCCACTCTGAACTGGCAAATGAACTAATGGCATTAATTTTTTTGAAACTTTATACACTTGAATAAGATCATCGGTCATATCTTTTGGATGAGACGTGGTATATCTAACTCTTTTAATTTCAGAAAATTTTTCAATCTCTAAAATTATATCTGATAATCTATACTTTTCATACTTATAAGCATTAACATTTTGACCTAGTAAAATTATTTCTTTAGCACCACTATCAGCTAAATATTTAACTTCATCAATAATCTGTTTAAATGGTCTAGAGTATTCGGGTCCTCTTGTATATGGAACCACACAAAAATGACAAAACTTGTCACAACCCTCTTGAATAGTTAAGAATGATGAAATTTTTCCTGAATCGTTTTTAATTTTATTTAAATATTCAAATTTAGATATTGCATCAAATTCAGTTTCCTCAAATTTTTTCTTTTTTTCAATATAATTTAAAATTGTATCATTAATTTTATGATATGATTGAGGGCCGATAACTAAATCTATATAAGGTTCCCTTTTTAACATTTCCTGATTTTCTGCTTGAGCAACACATCCCGCAACAATTACTAGTGGTTTTTTTTTAAATCTAAATGTTTTTCTTACTCTTCCTATTTCATGATAAACTTTTTCTTTTGCTTTATCTCTAATATGACATGTATTTAATAAGTAACAATTTGCATCTTTATAATTTTCTGTTTTCTGAAAACCAATCTTTTTAACTGTATCGTAAATTCTGTTTGAGTCATATTCATTCATTTGACAGCCAAAAGTTTTAATAAATATTTTTTGACTCATATTATTGAGATTTTTTTTTAACCCCATATAATTCTAATTTATGATCAACTAAAGTATAACCATGTTTTTCTGCAACTTTTTTTTGAAGTTTTTCAATCTCCTCATCAACAAATTCAATTATCTCCCCTGATTTAACATCAATTAGATGATCATGATGACTTTCAATCATTGACTCATATCTTGCTTTTCCACCTTTAAAATCATGTTTTGTTAATATACCCGCTTCTTCGAAAAGTTTTACAGTTCTATAAACAGTTGCAATGCTAATTTTAGGATCAATTTTAGAAACTCTACTATATAATTCATCTACATCAGGATGATCCGACTCTCCATAAGTTTCTTTAGAATTTGAAATAACTTTTGCTATCACTTTTCTCTGATCTGTTAATTTAAGACCCTTAGATAAACATTTTTGTTCAATTGTTTCTGACATAATTTAATTTAAATCATATAAATAGGATTAATCAAATTTTTTTCAATTTTAAATTTTTCGCACAAATATGGGATATTTTCATATCTTTTATCTTCCTCATCTTTAAAATCTTCGAAACTATAACAATAATAATCAATTTTTTTTGCGACATAAAAAGCCTTAACAATAGATAAAGAATTTCTTATTGCGGCAAAGCTTCCTGGGCCTCTATTGATATAAATCTTGCTAATATCGTCTATTTTTAATTTCCTGGTACTTAAAAAATCATTAATAATTATAGTTAACTTTTCATAATTAATTTTAGTATTATCGTAAGTAATATTATAAATATCATCATTAGTAATGATCATTAAAAATATTTTTTCATTAACAGCATCTATTATAAGTGTGTTCATTTTTATTTTATTTTTTAACACAAATTCTAATTCAGATGAAAATAATATCAAATATTATTCTAACGACGAAGGAATTCTATCTATAATGTATCATCGTTTTAATGAGTCTAAATATCCCTCAACTAATATTCAAATGGATATTTTTAAAAAACATATAGATATAATTAAAAAATCAAAATTTAACTTTCAAAATCCAGATAATTTTGATGAGCAATTTAAAATTCCTAAATCAAATAAACTTATTCTTTTAACAATTGATGATGCTTTTGAGTCTTTTTATAATGAAGCATGGCCTTATCTTAAAGAAAATAGAATTCCATTTATTTTATTTATATCAACTGAGCCAGTGGGAAAAAGAGGTTATATGACTTGGGAACAAATAAAGGAAGTTGAGAGCAAAGAATTTGCATTTATTGGACATCATTCTCATAGTCATGAATATCTCATCGATGTTAGTAATTCAGAATTTATTTTAGATATTGAAACTTCAAATAAAATTTTTTTAAAAGAACTTGGATATATCCCTAATCTATTTTCATATCCATTTGGTGAATATTCAAAATTTATAAAAAGTTATATATCTAAAAATTTCAAATATGCTTTTGGTCAACATTCAGGTGTCATTGATTTAAATAAAGATAAATTTGAATTACCAAGATTTCCTATTAATGAAAAGTATGGTGAATTAAAAAGGTTTCAATCAATTATAAACTATTTTCCATTAGAATATAAAAAGATATTTCCAGAAGAAAAACAATTATTTAAAAATACAAACCCACCTAAATTTAAAGTAGAATTTTTTAAAGAACAAAAAAATTTAGATAATATTAATTGTTATTCTAATGAGGGAGATATTTGGGAAAAATCAAAAACAAAATTTTCAAATTACACACTGACAATAGAATTTAGAGAACCATTCAAACCAAGAAGAGGAAGAATAAATTGCTCTCTTAATGATAATGGAAAATGGAGATGGTTTGGTATTCAATTTCCTATAAAAGAAAATTAGATCAAACTTTCTAGATCTTTACTTGATGGCAATAATCTTGCTTCATCAAAATCTTTTAAATTGTTTTGTTGAATAATTTTTTGCAAAACATCAACATACTGATTTCCTGTTTCAGCATATTTATCCAAATATTTAGATAAAATTAAGCTATCCAAAGGTTTATTTAAATCTCTAAGTTTAGCTCTAACTTTTCTTAAATCTCTATAAGAAGGATGGGTATTTAAGTTTCTAAGATATGCTCTTACTGATAATTGTAAAATATTAAATTTCATAACTTTATGGCCTTTACTTTTATCAGCATCCTTTGGTTTTAAACCTTCGCCTGACCATGTCCACTGACCAAATAATGCATTTCCTTCTTGAGCAAACCTTGATGTTCCCCAACCAGTTTCTTTAGCTGCTTGGGCAATTGAAAGTGAAACTGGAATTTCATCCATTCTAATCTTTAAAGTATATAAATCATTATATCTTACACCATACTGTTTGAATTTTTTTTCAAGCCATTTCTTTTCTATATCTGTGTTGCTGCTTTTATTTAAGATTGTAAAAAGTCTTTTTCTATCTATTCTAATTTTATTATTTTCTTTTAAAATCAAAGGTAAAACAATCTTAATAAACATATCTTTTCTTTTTTTAGTATTATCAATTTTTTTAATTTCGTTAGGAAGTAAATCAATAGGTATTGGTTTAACTAATTTTGTTTTTCTGACATCTTTTAAATTATAATTTACTTTTTTAAATAGAGCATTTATTTCTGAAGTAGTATATCTTACAACATTTATATCAGAATTATTTTCGTCTAAAATATCATATAATAAATCTAACTCATTATATTTTGATAAATCATAACTATCATCTTCTTTAGGTAATTTATTATCATTTAAAACATTATCTAAAATATTTTTTGAATTATTTGTGAATTCTTTTGTATTAAAATTTTTTTTAGCAAAATCTATAAATAAGGGTGTTATATAAAAAAAAGAAATAATTACAAAACTACTTAAAAAAATTCTTGATAATGTACTAATATTTTTATTATTTGAAAAATTAATTTTTTTTTTATTTAATCTATTTTTCATAAATTTAACTTATATAGCAATAACCTCTTTAACTTCAGGTAAATAGTGACATAAAAGATTTTGAACTCCTTGTTTTAATGTCATTGTAGAACTTGGACAACCCGAGCAGCTACCTTGTAACTGTACCTTTACTACTCCATCTTTAAATTCTTTAAATTTAATATCTCCTCCATCCCTTGCTACAGCAGGTCTTATTTTTTGATCTAAAATTTTTATTATTTTTTCTTCTATTTCATTTAAAGTATTTTCATTATCTAATAAATTTTCATCAATAACATATTCTTTTCCATCAGAATAAAAATCATTAATTAATGAAATTACTATATGTTTTATATCATCCCATTTAATTAAATTATTTTTATTAACAGAAATAAAATCTTCACCTAAAAAAACTCCCTCTACACCGTTAACTGAAAATATATTTCTTACTAATTCATTTTTAATATCATCTTTAGTTGTAATTTCATAAGAGCCACTATTTGAAACTTTTTTTCCTGGTAAAAATTTTAAAGAATTAGGATTTGGAGTTACTTCAGTTTGAACGAACATTTAATATATATAGTTATTATTTAAAAAATTAAAACTTCATAATAAATTTTTATTAAAAACCTATTATTTCTTTTATTCTTTCTATCTTTTTTGATGCTATTAAATCAGCTTTTTCAACTCCTTCTAGAAGAATTTGATCTAGATACGTTTGATCATTTAGCAATTTTTTAATTTCTTTGGATATTGGTTCAATTCTATCTAATAAAACTTGTGATAAATTTTCTTTAAATTCTGAAAAATTTTTACCAGCAAAATTTTCTAAAGATTTTTCCAATGTGGAGTTTGTTAAACTTGAATAAATACCTATAAGATTTTTTGCTTCTAATCTTTGTTTTAATTCTTCTAAAGTTTTTGGTATTGGAAGAGTATCTGTTTTTGCTTTTTTGATTTTATTTATTATTTGATCTTTATCATCTGTTAAATTTATTCTACTTAAATCAGATAATTCAGATTTACTCATTTTTTTTGATCCATCTTTAAGACTCATTATTCTTGAAAATTCTTTTTTAATTAAAGGTTCGGGAACCTGTAAAAAATTATCTATTTCAAAATCTTTATTAAATTTTTGTGCTATATCTCTACACAACTCTAAATGTTGCTTTTGATCCTCTCCAACTGGAACGTGCGTTGCATCATAAAGTAAAATATCAGCTGCCATAAGAACAGGATAAGAATATAAACCTATGCTAGCTTTTTCCTTATCTTTTCCAGCTTTTTCTTTAAATTGAGTCATCCTATTCAGCCAGCCCATTCTGGCGATACAACTTAATATCCAAGCGGCTTCAGCATGAGCAGATACTCTTGATTGATTAAAAATAATGCTTTTTTTAGGATCTATTCCACTCGCAATAAAAGTTGCAACAGTTTCTCTGATATTATTTTTTAATTCTTTTGGATCTTGTTTAGTAGTTATTGCATGTAAATCTACAACGCAAAAAATACATTTATTATCGTTATCATTATTTAACTCTACAAAATTTTTTATAGCTCCCAGATAATTTCCTAAATGAAGATTCCCTGTTGGTTGTACTCCTGAAAAAATTTTTTTTCCCATATAATTAATACTTTAGTTTAATATCACTCATTTTAAAAGCTTTGATCCAATACGAAAAAAATAAATAGAATAATAAACCTAATACAACACTAAGAATTAAATAAAATGATTTTATACTATAATTAAATAACAATTCATTTTGGAAAAAAGTTAGTAGAAAATTAAAAAATATACCCATAAACAAAGAGGCAAAAGTTATTTTTATAAATCTTGCAATAAATATTTTATTAAAAGCAAAAAGATTTCGACTTTTTAGATAAATAAATAACAATAAAGCATTAAACCATGACGAAATGGTTGTTGCAATTGGTATTATAATAAATCCAATTTCATTAAAATAATAAATACTAATTACAATATTTATCACTACAGATACTAAAGAAATATTAAATGGAGTTTTCGTATCATGATTAGAAAAGAAAAAAGTTGAAAAAACTTTTATTAGAGAAAAAGCTGGAAGACCTAAGGCAAAATAATAAAGAGCCTTTCCAGAATTTAAAACTGAATCTTCATCAAAAGATCCATATCCAAATAAAGCAGAAATTATTTGTTCAGAACCAATTAACAAAGCTACAGATGCAGGAAGACTCAAGAATAAACTTAATTCTAAAGCTTTGTTCTGTATCAATAAAATCTTATCTTTTTTTTTAGATTGAACATGTTTTGAAAGTTGTGGAAGTACAACAACACCAATTGCTATACCTGCAATTGCTAAATTTATTTGATAAATCCTATCAGCATAATACAAATAAGAAACTGCACTTGATTGAAAAGATGCAATAATTGTTCCAACTAAAATATTAATTTGTGTAACTCCTGAAGAAAAAATACTAGGCAAAAGCTTTTTAAAAAATAATTTTACTTTATTGTCAGTTTTAATTTTAAAATTAAATTTTAAAGAATAGTGTTTACTTGCAAATTTATACAAAAATAATAATTGAATAATACCTGCTAATGAAACACCATAAGAAAGATAATAAACAAGTTGATCACCTAAAGATTTAGAAAAAAATAAAATTATAATTAAAATTATATTTAAAAATATGGGTGCAGCTGAAGCTGCTGCAAATTTATTATGCGAATTTAAAATTGCTGAAAAAAAAGATGCTAAACTTATAAAAAATAAAAATGGAAAAGTAATACGAGTTAAGTTTATTGCTAGTTGCATTTTTTCAAAATCATTAATAAATCCAGGTGCAATAATTGATACAAAGGCTGGCATAAAAATTTGCACAACAAGTACTAAAAAAAATAAAACTAAAAATAATAAATTAAAAACATTGTTAGCAAATTTATTAGATTTTTGTTTTCCTTTAACTAGTTCTGAAGCATAACTTGGTACAAAAGCTGCATTAAAAGTTCCTTCAGAAAACAATCTTCTAAATGTATTTGGAATTCTAAATGCAACAAAAAAAACATCTGCTAACACACCTGTACCAAGAAAAATTGCAATAAGAATATCTCTCAAATAGCCGAGCAACCTACTTATTATAGTAAAAAAACCAAATGTCCCTGTTGACTTAAGTAAGTTCATAAATCATATTAATCTTAATTTTACTTTATTTGTACACTTATTATCAGAAATGAAAAAAACAAAGATTGATCATTACACAGATAAAGAAGCTTTAGATTTTCATAAAAATAAAAAGCCTGGGAAGATTGAGATTATTTCTTCTAAAAACTTGACAACTAAAAGAGATCTATCATTAGCTTATTCGCCTGGTGTAGCTGCTCCTGTTAAAATAATTAGTAAAAACCCGGAAGCAGCTTACGATTATACAAGTAAAGGAAATTTAGTAGCGGTAATAAGTAATGGTACAGCAGTATTAGGGTTAGGTAATTTAGGTGCAATTGCTTCAAAACCAGTCATGGAGGGAAAGGCGGTTTTATTTAAAAGATTCGCAGATATCGATGCAATTGATCTTGAAATTGATTGTCAAAATTCTGATGAAATAATTAACTCAATTAAAAATTTTGCACCGAGTTTTGGTGGAATAAATCTAGAAGATATAGCTGCACCTGAATGTTTTATAATTGAAAAAAAATTAAAAAAAATTTTAAGTATTCCAGTTTTTCATGACGATCAGCATGGAACTGCAATAATAACAACTGCTGCATTAATAAATGCACTAAATATTAATGGAAAATCAATTAAAGATATTAAAGTTGTAATAAATGGAGCAGGTTCATCAGCTCAAGCATGCGCTGAACTATTTAAGAATTTTGGTTTACCTAGCAAAAATACAATTATGCTAGATACGAAAGGTGTAATCTATAAAGGTAGAGTTAATGGAATAGATAAATGGAAATCTAGATATGCAATAAATACTAAATCAAGATCACTTGAAGATGCTATTAACGGAGCTGACGTATTTTTAGGTTTATCATCAAAAGGTGCTATAAAGAAAGAATTAATTAAAAAAATGGCAAAGAATCCTATTATCTTCGCTTGTGCCAACCCTGATCCAGAAATCTCTCCAGAAGAAATAAATGAAGTTAGAGATGATGCTATTATTGCAACAGGAAGATCAGACTATCCTAATCAAGTGAATAATTTAATTGGATTTCCATATATTTTTAGAGGAGCTTTAGATGTTAGATCCAAAACTATAAACCTAGAGATGAAAATTGCTGCAGCCAAAGCAATTGCTAAACTTGCAAGAGAAGATGTTCCTGATGAAGTTGTTGCAGCTATGGGTGGTGAAAGGCCTCATTACGGAAAAGATTATATAATACCATCAACATTTGATCCGAGATTAATAAGTGTCATACCTGCTGCTGTTGCAAAAGCTGCAATGGATAGTGGTGTTGCACGGAAAAATATTGAAGATTTTGAAATCTATAAAGATCAACTTAAACAGAGATTAGATCCAACTGTAACTATTATGCAAGGTATTAATTCTTTTATTAAGAAAAATCAAAAAAAAATTGTTTTTGCAGATGGAGAAGATGAAAATACACTTAAAGCTGCTATTGCTTTTAAAAATTCAAAATTAGGTGTCCCAATTTTAATTGGGAAGGAAAAAAAAATAAAAGAACAAATTAAAAATATTGGTTACAATGAAAATTTTGATATCGAAATTATTAATTCTAAAGATGCAAAAAAAAGAAAAAAATATGTCCAGCATTTATTTAAAAAATTACAAAGAGAACAAGGTTTATTAGAACGTGACTGCGATAGACTAGTGCGTAATGATAGGGTTATATGGGCAACCAGCATGGTTGCTTGTGGAGATGCAGATGGTGCAGTAACTGGAAATACTCGACGTTTTGGAGCATCTTTAGATAAAATCAAACAAGTAGTAGACGTGAGAGACGGTGAAATCATGTTCGGACTCAATATGGTAGTTTATAAAGGTAAGACTATTTTTGTTGGTGATACAAGTGTTCATGAATATCCAACTTCAGAACAAATGGCAGAAATTGCTATATCAACAGCAAGAGTTGTAAGACTTTTTGGTTTTGAACCAAAAGTTGCTTTTGTATCTCACTCTACGTTTGGCCAACCTCTTACTAGTCGAACCAAACATATAAGAAAAGCAGTTGATATTTTAAAAGAAAAGAAAGTAGATTTTGAATTTGATGGTGACATGCAACCAGATGTTGCTCTAAATTCTAATTACGAAGAGCTTTACCCTTTCTCAAAAATTGTTGGAAAAGCAAATATATTAATCATGCCAGGGCAACATAGTGCCGCAATATCCTATAAAATGATGAAAACACTTGGAGACACAAAAGTAATAGGACCTTTACTTATTGGACTTGGACTTCCTGTTGAAATAGCTCCATTAAGATCATCAACTTCAGAAATAATCAATTTAGCTTCTATCGCAGCATATTCAGCAGATGTAATTGATTACAAAAAATAAGATTTATTCTTTTTGAATTCTTAAATCCTCTAAAAGAATGATACTTGCTATAACATCTTCAACATCAAGTACTTCTTTGGCTTCACTGATAACCAATTCTTTTTCTTCTATTGTAATTGCAATTCCATAAACATAAATCTTTTTTTTATAAGTATCAATTTGATAATTGGTTGCTTTAATATTTTTATTTAAAATTAAAGCCGTTCGAAGTTGAGATGTTATAAGAAGATCTTTTGCAGATTGTTTAAAATTAAATTCTTCTTTAATTTTTATATCATTTCTAACAGAACGAGCCCCTTTTGTTTCCCAAGCTAATTTAGTAAGTTGTAATTTTTCTTCAGGACCATCTACTTTTCCAGTTAAAAAAATTCTTCCATCAAGTACTTTAGATTTTACCGCTAATAAATATTTTTTATCTTTTATAAGAATTCTGGCTGTTAAATTTTTTTGCATAATTGAGTCATCTATTTGAGTTCCAACTGTTCTTGGATCTAATGCAACTGTTACTCCAGTTCCAAAAATACCTTTTGAAGAAACTCCTACACAACCTGATAAAATAATAAAAGTTAAGATTATAAATATAAGTTTAATTTTCATTTTTTAACTTTAAACAATAATTATAAATTAATTTTTTTGATGTATTTCTATTTTGACTAATTATGGTTGTTATTTCTTTTATACTTAATTTATTAATCATTTTTTTTATATTATTCTTATCTGATTCACTAAGTTCTTGTGAAGCATTTTTATCATCTATTTTTTCAGAAATAACAATACTTATTTCACCTTTTGGTTCTTTATCGAATAGTTCTAAATCTTCTATATTTTTTCTAATAATTTCTTCATAAATTTTTGTGATTTCTCTGCAAAAAACTATTTTTCTATTAGATAAATATGCTTTTAAATAAGGAATTATCTTATTAATTTTTTTTGGTGAAATAAAAAAAACTATAGAACTATTAAATTCTGAAAGTTTTTTTAAATCATTTATTAAAATATTTTTTTTATCAGGCAAAAAACCATAAAAGAAAAATTTTTCAGAGAAACCACTGATTGAAACAGCTGCCGAAACAGCTGAAGGTCCTGGAATTGGTATAATATTTATTTTATTTATTATACACTCGTTAACTAAAATTCTACCAGGATCAGAAATAGTTGGGGTTCCTGCATCTGAAATTAAAGAAATTATTTTACCTGATTTTAATAATTCAATTATTTTATTAATATTTTTTTTTTCATTAAATTTATGATTAGAAATTAAATTAGATTTTATTTTATATCTATCTAATAAATTTTTAGATAATCTTGTATCTTCACATAAAATATAATCAGATATTTTTAATATCTCAATGGCTCTAAAAGTAATATCTTTTAAATTTCCTATTGGAGTTGAAACTAAATAAAGAGCATTTTTATTATCTTTCTGTCGATTTTGTGATTTTATGATCATAATTAAGCTTAAAAAATATTATACTATCATCAAAATGAATAAATTTATTAAAATAATTTTCTTTCTATTATTCAATTTATCTTTGTTATTTTTAAATACAGTAAAAGCCGAAGAGAAAATAAAAATTGGACTTTTGGTACCAATGTCAGGTTTAAATAAAAATATCGGGGATTCAATTGTTAAAGCTGTAAGATTAGCTATAAAAGATATTGATAGTAATTTAATTGAAATTATCCCAAAAGATACTGCAACGAAACCTAATAAGACACTCAAATCTGCATTTGAATTAAAAGAAATGGGAGTAAAAGTAGTTATTGGTCCTGTATTTCATGAGAGTTTAGAATATTTAGATCAAATGAAAGATTTAACTTTCTTATCTTTAACAAATAAAAATTTAGACCTTCCAAAAAATGTAATATCTGCAGGAATTAATTCTACATCTCAATTAAATACTATAAAAAAATTTTTGGAATTAAATAATGTAAAAAAAACTATTTTTTTAACACCTATACAAAATTATGAATTTGAAGTTAAAAAAGGAATAAAAAATTCAAAAATAAAAATTTTTAAAAATTATGTTTATGATACAGAACCAACAAAATTGACGAAACAAATTGAAAAAATTACCAATTATAAAATTAGAAAACAAAATTTAGCAGACGAAATAAATAGAATAAAAAATTCAAACGATCTTAACAAAGAGAAAAAAATCAATCGATTAAAAAAAAGATATAGTCTGGGAGGTTTAAATTTTGATGCAGTAATTATAGCGGATTTTGATGAAAGTTTAAAAAGTGTAAGCACTTCCCTTCTTTACACTGACGTATCTCCAAAAAATAAATATTTTATTACATTAAATCAATGGTTTGATCAAAGTTTATTAAACGAGACTGATTTACAACCTTTATACTATCCATCTATAAATAAAGAAAATTTTGATAATTACAAAATAAAATACTTTAACGCTTTTACCGAAGATCCTACCCATTTATCTTTATTAAGTTATGATCTTGTAGGATTGATTTATTATTTGTCATTAGATTCAAATATAGAAAATCTAAATAAGATTTTCAAAAGAAAAAATTCGTTTAAAGGAAAAATAGGAATTTTTGATATTAAAAATAATAAAATTAATCACAGACTAAATTTTTATAAAATTGAAGAAAAAAAACTTATAGAAATTTTCTAATTTTTTTAAAAGCATGATATCTATGATCCATCTTATATTTTTGTGTAGGTTTCATTTCTCCAAAAGTCTTTCTTTTTCTTAAAGGTATAAAAATTGGATCATAACCAAATCCATTTTTTCCTCTTGGTTTACTTGATATTTGACCTTCTACCTTTCCCACAACACAAGCAACTATTTTATTTAAATATGAAATAGACAAAGCACAAACAAATCTTGCTTTAATTTTTTTATTTTGCCAATTTTTATCTTTTTTAAATAATTCTCTGTAAACTTTTTTTATTGCTTTATTAAAATTAGCTTTTTTACCTCCCCATCTAGCAGAATAAATTCCAGGATTATTATCTAATAAATCTATCTCCAAACCTGAATCATCAGCTAAACATAACAATCCAGTTTTTTTCGAGAAATATTTAGATTTAATTAAAGAATTTTCTTTAAATGTTTTACCATTTTCTATTGGACTTTTAAGATTAAATTCAGATGTAGAGTGGATTTTGATGTTTTTTGGTAATAAACTCTTGATTTCAAGCAGTTTACCCTTGTTGTTAG
>MDSW01010421.1_pt1 | contig 13738 bp, 15 predicted proteins | sample 811171 | NCBI WGS metagenome assembly MDSW01 (sample SAMN05326641, study PRJNA326480) | marine metagenome | isolation source: seawater | place: Atlantic Ocean: North West | collected 2012 | reverse complement strand
TTTTCTAGATATAAATTTTTAGGTGACAAACATTTATTTTTCTGGCTTTTAACAAACCGAATGGCGCCACCTGCTGTATTTGCTCTACCATTCTTTCAATTTTATTCATCTGTAAATTTATTTGACACACATATCGCCGTAGCTTTATCGCATTGTTTATTTAATATTCCTTTAGCTGTTTGGATTTTAGAAGGCTTTATGTCTGCTGTTCCAAAAGAGTTGGATGAAACAGCCTACGTTGATGGATATTCTTTTAACAGATTTTTCTTTAAAATATTTATTCCTACTATTGCTGCAGGAATAGGTATTACTATGTTTTTCTGTTTTATGTTTTCTTGGGTTGAGCTATTATTAGCTAAAACATTAACAGCTACAGAAGCCAAACCAATTGCAGCAACTATGACAAGAACCGCAAGTACATCAGGATATGAACTTGGTTTACTAGCAGCAGCGGGAAGTTTAACAATTATTCCTGGAGCAATAGTAATTTACTTTGTAAGAAATTATATTGCTAAAGGATTTGCTATGGGAAGAGTATGATTTTTAATAAATTAAATGCAGCTACTTGGGGTGATGTTGGAAAAGCAAAAGAAAAAGGTTTTTTTGATTTTGATTTATTTTCGTGGATGGCGTGGACATGGCAAACAGCAGCATTTTTTATTTTTATAGCTCTTTGCATAACTGTAATGTTAATTTGGGAAAAATATTCTCCTGGAGGAAATCCAAGAAAAGGAATTTTAGGATTAGATACAACTAGAGGAGATAGATTATTTATCTCTTTATTAGGCAGTGCCTTCATACATCTGTTTTGGCTAGCTTTAGTTGGGAGTCTTTTATGGGTAGCTACAATAATTTGTGCTTTCTACTTTGTATTGGTCTTTAAATTTGTTTAATTTAATTCTTTTTTTAAATTAAAAATTACCTTATTAATTTCATTTTTTTTTAAACCTAACCCAGAAGGAATATAGAAGCCGTTTTTAGAAATATATAAAGAATTTGGAAATTTAAATTTATTTAACTTATTATATTTTTTTAAGATTTTTTGATTATTCATTGGAAAAAAAAATGGGCGGGTTTCAATACCCATTTTTAGTAGTTTTTTCATTATTTTGTCTCTTTTATTTTTAAGTTTATTTTTTAAAACTATACCAAAAACCCAATAAATATTTTCTGCATAACTTAATTTATTAGGCTGTATGATAATATTCTTGAAATTTTTAAACGCATTGTAATAAATATTCCCAATTTTTTTTTTTAATTTTACAATTTTTTTTAGATTTTTAAATTGACCTTCACCTATTGCTGCGTGAATATTTGACATTCTATAGTTCCAACCTAAATCAGTGTGCTGAAATCTATTAAAATAAGAGTCTGCAAAACATAAGTTTTTTAAAGATTTACATTTTTGATATATTTTTTTTTTGTTTGTTAAAATCATGCCACCTTCACCTGAAGTAATATGTTTATTAGCATAAAAACTAAAAGTACTTATGTCCCCAAAAGAGCCACAGTAATTTTTTTTATATTTTAAACCTATTACCTCAGCAGTGTCTTCAATGATAAAAATATTTTTTTTTTTTGCAAATTTTAAAACTTTTTCTAAATTAACAGGTAAGCCGTATATATGAGTAATGATTATAGCCTTAGTTTTTCTTGAATATTTGGAAATAATTTTTTCCGGTGAGGTGTTCCAGGTGTCTAATTCACAATCAACATAAATTGGAGTCAAATTATTTTTAATTACAGAAATGGCTGTAGAAATTATAGAAAAATTTGGGATAATAACCTCAGATCCTTTTTTTAAACCTAATGATTTGATCGCTACTTCTAAAGCTGCAGTACCGTTAGAGACACTTATACCATATTTTTTTGAGTGAAATTTTGCAAAAGAATTTTCAAACTTTTTTATAAATTTTCCACTAGTAAGCTGATTAGTTTTAAGACACTCAAGTATATTTCTTTTTTCAGGTGAGTTTAAAAGTGGAGTATTAACAGGTATAAAGTTATTTTTTTTCAAAATTAAATCTTTCTTTATCCTTTTCTAACATGTAGGGTCCTTGCTTTACCTCTAAAAATTGGCAATTTTTTAAAATTTTAAAACCATGACCACCAGATAATAATAGAATTATATAATTTTTTTTTAAAACTCTACTCGTAATATATTTTTTTTTATTATTAAAAAAATCTACTCTCATTGAACCTTTTAAAATAAATAAGCATTCATTTGTGTCATAAATTTTTCTAAGTTTTTTTTTATGAATATGGGGTTGAATGATGTGATTTTTTTTATGATTCATAAAAGCAATTTGTTGTGAAAGTGAACTTGGAGTAAAAAAATTTACACCTTTTTTTTTGAAATAGTCAGGTTTAATTATTATTGCTAAAAGTTTATTTTTATCTTTGACCCGAATAATCATTTATCTCCTAATTAAAATTTGCAAAATCCTTACAAAATAAAAAAAACCTAAAAATGAAAATTTAAAAAAATTTGGATAACTTTTACTATTTCCCTCTTCATCAATAGGTTGTGTGTAAGCTATTTCTTTTATTTTATTTCCCTTTCTTTCTGCATTATACAAAAATTCAATAATAAATTCACCATGACCCGAAGCAATAGGGAGAGTGTCAAGTAAAACTGCTCTTTTCATTACAAATATACCACTACTAAGATCATTAATTTTAGATCTTAAAACAAATTTTGTGATCTTATTTAATATATAGCTAGACCATTTTCTAACAAAATTTCTCTCATCTTTTCCACCTTCTAAAAATCTTGATAGAATAACAACATCATTTGTTTGTAACTCATTAATCATTTGAGGAAATAATTTTACAACTGAGGACATATTTGAGTCTACCCATCCAATAATATCTCCTCTTGAATGAATTAAACCAAGTAAAAAAGCAGATGCTAAACCTTTTGTTTTTTTTCTTAAAAATACCTTAGTGGTATCATTTTCTAAACTTTTCAAAATTTCGAAAGTTCTATCAGTTGAGTTATCATCTACTACTATAATTTCTACATCATTAATATGTTTACGAATTTCATTTATTGTTTTTTTTATAGCTATTTCTTCATTAAAAGTTGATAAAATAATTGAAATTTTTTTATTCATAATAAATTGAATCTATAATTTTTTGTTTAGAAATTGATTTAATCTTTTTCAATTTCCAAATCATGCTCCATCATGATTTTAATTAAATCATTTATATTTGTTTTAATTTTAAATTTAAAATCTTTCTTAGCTTTAGAATTATCTGCAACCAATGTTTTGGTTGCACCTTTCCTAAAGAATTTTTTATCTATAGTTAAATATTTTTTATAATCCAATCCTACAAAATTGAAACATCGCTTCACAAACTCTAATATAGATGTTTTTTTTCCAGATCCAATTATATAAAAATCATTTTTTTTTAATTGCATTATATTGTAAGCAGCTTCGACGTAATCTTTGGCATAACCCCAGTCAATTTTTATATTTACATTTCCTAAAGCAAGTTTTTTTTGTTTTCCATAATAAATCCTAGCTACAGCTTTAGTTATTTTTCTAGTAACATATTCTTCAGTTCTCCTCTCAGACTCATGATTAAAAAAAATTGCACCACGAATTTTTAAATTATAAATATCCCTATACATTTTGCATGCGTAATATGATGAAACTTTTCCTAAAGCGTAAATACTTAGAGGTGAAAAATCTTCATCTTCCTTCAATCTTATTTTTTTACTATTTCCAAAAATATTTGAGGAAAATGGATGAAAATATTTTGAATTTTTTGAAACATTTTTTATTATTTCAAGAATTTTAAGAGTAGAAGATCCAGTAACATCAAAAGAATATATTGGCAAATCAGTGCTCCATCTTACATGATCTTGATCTGCAAAATTATAAATTTCATCAGGTTTAATATTTTTTATTACGTTAGTTAATGAAACAAAATCTAATAAATCACCATGATGTATTTGAATTTCTTTTTTATCAATTAAATGTTTTATATTTTTATAGTTACCGGTTGCTGATCTTCTTACGTATCCGTGCACCTTATATTTTTTTTTAATTAATAATTCCGCAATAAAAGATCCATCTTGGCCTGTAATTCCTAAAATAAGTGCTTTTTTTTTCATATTTATTTTACAACTTTAAAGAAAGGAAAGGGTAACAAAAATTTACCACCCTTATTCAACCATTTTTTTTCCCGAGATACAAATTCTTTTATAAACCCCCATGGCGTTACAAAAAAATAGTCAGGATTTAATTTTCTAGCCTCATTTTCAGAAATTAATTTAATTCCTGTTCCAACTGTATATTTTCCCCATTTTACCTTATTTCTCTCAGCAGCATAAGGAATATATTTTTTATCTAAGCCATAATATTGCAAAACAGTATTTCCTTTAGTAGATGCGCCATATAAAAATATTTTTTTACCTTTAGAATGTTCTTTTTTTATAAAATTTATTGTTTTATTTCTATTGTTTTCAATATTTTTTTTAAATTTAAGTATATTTTTGAGTACATTCTCTTTTCTAAGTTTAATACTTCCTTTTTTAAATTTTCTACAAAAAATTCGATAACTACCTCCATTAACATTATTTTCCTCAATCTTAAATATTTCTAATCCATTTTTTTCAAATAGATATATTAATGATTTATGAGAGTAAAATTCGATATGTTCATGGCATATATTTCCTAGATCATTTGTTTTAATCATAGAACTCAAGCACATTAATTGAGCTATAAAAACACCATTTTCATGGAGAGAGTCAGCTGCATCTTTTATAAATTTATTAGGAAATTCTAAGTCATAAAACATACCAATAGCGGTAATTAATTTTGGTTTGTTGAGTTTTTTTTGTTGTAAAATTTTATCTAATCTTTTTTTGTCCCAAAAATCATTGATTAGATATTTACAATTTTTTTTCAATTCATTTTTTAGATTTGATGCGGGCTCACACCCTATGGTAATAAAATTATTATCTTTGAAGTATTTGAGCATCGTTCCATCATTCGCTCCAATATCTAAAACCACGTCATTTTTTTTGAGTTTTGTATATTTTCGAGCTGCATAGTAGATATCTTTTAATGCACCCTTCATTGTTTTATTAATTCCAGATTTATACCAATAAATTCTTTTGTACATTATTTCTTGAGGAGCAATATGTGATAATTGTATTAATGTACACTTTTTACAATATTGTAGAGCCAAAGGACATTTTAATCCCTTTAAAACTTTTTCCTTTTTAACAAAATTACTTATAAAAAGATTTCCTAAGGAGAATAATTTTTTCAAATTATTATTTCCGCAAAGTAGACATTTTTTAACAATTTTATTTTTTAACTTTTGCATTTTTAAATATTAATATACCTTTTATAAGAATACGACAAAGAAAATGTCAATTTTTATTTGAATATATTCTAAAACCAGACTTGTTTACTTTGTACTCATTTAAAAAATGTAATTTTTTTAAAACCTTTATTTGTTTATTATTATTTACAATAATGAGATAAATTTTTTTTTCTATTTTAAGGATTTTTTTAATAAGTTTTTCGTAATAAATTTTTTTTTTAAAAGGATCTGCCATAAAAAAACAATCAGCTTTTATTATTTTTTTTTCATTAAGAACATTTTTATTTATTAATTTTATATTTTTTTTGTTTTTGAATATTTTTTTCGCTTTCAAATAAATTTTATTGTCAATTTCGTATCCTATCATTTTTAATTTACTATTTTTTCTTAAAAAAAAATTTATAGTCCTTCCAGATCCACATCCAATATCGACAAAAGTTTTGATTTTTTTATCATTTAAGTAAGAGAAAATTTTAACAAGGAATAAATAAGGAGTTGGAATATTATCGGTAAAATTTTTATTATTTTTTATATCAAAACTATTACATTTGTAATTAAGAAAAAAAATGTATAAAAATTCGTAAAAAAATATAATAAAAATTTTAAATTTATATTTAATTAAAATTTTTAGAAATATTTTAAATAAATTACGAATATCTTTCAAAACTATACTTTCAGTAATTATAAAATTTCACGCATTTTAATTTGCTTCTTTAATTTCTTCAGATATTTTTTGAATAAACTGATTTAAAATTTTTGCATCTTCAGGACTTAATATTCTGTCTTTTTTAACACCAGCTAAAATTTCATTTTTAATTTTCTCTCTAATATGAATTATTTTATCTTTATCAAAATAGTTAATAATTTTTATTTCTAACTTTGAGATGTGATAACCAATAGTTAAATGATATAAGAAAAAAATAGAGGTAAACACTATTAAAGTTTTGTAAACGAATAATTTCATTTCTTTTTATAAATTGAATAAATTAAAGTATCATTTTTTTCTAACGATTTATATAATTTAAAGTTTTTAGGAATTTTATATTTATCATTAAATTTTATATTTACCTCATAAATATAGTTTGTAAAAATATAATCTGCATTTTGAAGATTATCGTTACCGATAAGAACTATTTTATTTCGCTGTGTTTTATCAAACATATACATTATATCAGACATGGGCGAAGCAGAACCATTACCAACTCGAATTATATTATCATTATTGGCGTCTCGAAGAATTTCTCTCATTGCGTCTAAGCGGCTAAGGTGAGCTGTATCTCTTTCAAATAATTTTTTTTCTTTTTTAGACATTAAATTATTAAAATAAGAGTATTGATAAGGGTGGTATAGATATGATTTATAAATCATTTCTATATTTAATAAAAATAATAATGAGATTATTAAAATTTTAAGTTTTTTCCTTTTTAATTTAGAAAAAATTAAAAAAATAGAAAATGAAAAAAAATAAACTAAAATAAAATGAAAAAAGAAAAAATGCCTCCAAGATGCTGTTAATTCCTCATTAAAACTTAAATAAATAATAATAGTTTGAAAAAAACATAATAATACAAAGAAATCCATTTTCTCTTTAGAACTTCTCCAAAAATCGTATTTATATAATACTTTGGATTCCTCTCTAATATTAATGAGTCTTAAAAAAAATCTTTTAAAAACTAAAACTAAACCTATTGTAAAAAAAAATAAAATAAATATTGGAGTAGAGATGAAAATCCATTTAGGAATGTAAGAAAATGGTAAAGATCTTTGTTTATAAAATTCTCCATCAAAAAAAAAAGTAACATTTGCATTAAAAAACATTTGATCAATATTGTATTCCAAGAAATTCCATAGGTAAGGCCAATGAGCATAAAGCAAGATTAAATATATTGAAATAAAGTAAGAAATTATCTTTAAATTATTTTTTTCTTTAAGATTTGATATGAACATTAAAACATAAATAAATATAAAAGAAATTGCGATCATTAATCCTGGAAGTCTTGTTGATGTTAAAAAGGCAGTGAATAATATGAATACAAATAAATTTAAACTTTTTTGTTTTATTTCAAACTTTTGATAAAAATATATAGTTATTGTAAAAAGAGATAAAAAAAATAAATCTTTACCGTCGAAAAAACTTGCTCCATATATTTTTGGTGAAAAACAATATGCCAACGTGCCAAAAAAGGTTACATAAAAGCTTGAAAATCTTTTTATCAAAATACTACTAAAGCAAATACAGCTTGTTAAAAAAACCAAAAAGGATAAAAAATGTTTAAGGTAGATATTTTGATTAAAATTCTCAAAATTAAATAATAATTCTAATAATGCTGATGGAACATCAAAAACAATTCCATAAGATAAGTTTTCGATAACTTTTGGTAAACCTGGATTGATTGAATATGACTCGAGTAATTTTGTATTACTTAAACTTGCTAATTCTACAAATCCAATTTGATTTAATATATATTTCAACCAATAAAAACCTGATGCTCTTTGAAAAATTTCCTCGATTCCTATCCCGTAGTCTTTATATGTTAAAAATCCTATTAAAAAAAAAATTAAGTAAAATGTTGATAAAAATATTGAATTGCCCTTCATAAGATAATTAAATCAATTTAATATTGATTGTAAATAAAAAAATGATAAGTAGATTGAATGATTAAAGTCGGAATTAATGGATTTGGAAGAATAGGGAGATTAATCCTCCGAGCTCTTCTTGAAAATTACAAAGGTAAAATACAAGTAGTTGGAATAAACGATCTCGGTTCAATTGAAGCTAACGCTCACTTGATTAAATATGACAGCACTCATGGTCCATTATCAGAAGATGTCAATATATCTAAAGAGGGTTTTAAAATTGGAGATCAAAATATTAAAGTTTTTGCAGAAAGAGACCCAGCAAAATTACCATGGGCAAAAATAGGAGCTAATATAATTTTAGAGTGTACAGGTTTTTTTCTAGATAAAAATTCAGCAGGTAAGCATATAAATGCAGGGGCAAAGAAAGTAATAATTTCTGCTCCAGCTAAAGAAGTTGATTTTACAGTTGTACAAGGTGTAAATGATAAAGAATTAAAAAAAGATCATAATATTATCTCTAATGGATCATGCACAACAAATTGTTTAGCTCCAGTTGCTATGGTTTTAGAAAATACTTTCGGAATTGAATATGGTTACATGACAACTATTCATAGCTATACTGGTGATCAAAAATTATTAGATACTCTTCATAAAGACTTAAGAAGAGCAAGAGCATCAGGTGATTCAATGATACCAACATCAACTGGTGCAGCTAAAGCAATGAGCTTAGTTTTACCAAGTCTTAAAGGAAAATTAGATGGTACAGCCATAAGAGTTCCAACAGCAAATGTATCTTTAATTGATCTTACATTTGTTCCAAAAAAAGATGTAACAGTTGAAAGTATTAATGAAGCTATGAATAAAGCAGCGAATGGTCCTTTAAAAGGAATACTCTCAACAAATTCAGCTCCCTTAGTATCTAAAGATTTCAATCATAATCCTCATAGCTCAATTTTTGATTTAACCCAAACACAGGTTATCAAAGGAAAGTTTAGTAGAGTTTTATCTTGGTATGATAATGAATGGGGTTTTTCAAATAGAATGTGCGATACCACTATTCAAATCTCAGGACTTGTTTAATTATTTTCAGCTTCCTCAATTAATTTTAATGTATGAACGGGTACTTCGGAAAAATCCTTTGTTGATGGGGAATTGTTTATAATCTTTAAATCTTTTTCCTTATTTTTTTTTTGTATTTCTTCTACAGCCAACAAAATTTCATCGATACTATATTCTTTTTCCATTAAGAACCAACTTTGTAAAGCCTTATCATATTTGTCATACCTGCCTTACCAAAAGGTAAACCAGCAGTAATAATTACAAAGTCATTTTTTTTGATAAATTTCAATTTCTTTATTATTTCCTTTGAAATTGACATCATATCTTTCCACCCGTTAGCATCACGACTATTAATGGATTGTACACCCCATAGAAGGGAAACTTGCCTAGAGACATTTATATTAGGCGAAATAGTTAAAATTTTTGCTGCTGGGCGCATTGCAGAAACTAATTTTGCTGATTTCCCTGAGTTTGAAAACACAATTATCGCTTTTACATTTGAGTTATAGGCCATATCTTTAACTGATAAAAGAATAGATTTTACAGGATCTTTATTTGAAATTATTGAATTTTTAAAGTCCTCTATATGTTTTTTCTTATATTTTTCTGTAGAGAGAATTGTTTGTGCCATTGTGGAAACAGCTTGAGTTGGAAATTTTCCAATTGCCGCCTCAGCGGAAAGCATAACAGTATCTGCTCCTTGGAATATTGCCGTTGCAATATCATTTATTTCAGCTCTAGTAGCAATATTATTTTCAATCATACTTTCTAACATTTGAGTAGCTACAATTACGGATTTTGAAAATTGAGAACATTTTTTAATTAAACTTAATTGCACTTTAGGGACTTCACTATGTCCTATATCAATGGCTAAATCTCCACGAGCAATCATCACCGAGTCGGTTGCTTTTATGATTTTGTTTATATTTTTAAGAGCTTGTTTGTTTTCTATTTTTGCAATAATACCCATGTCTTTTCTAATTAGTTTCCTAGTTTCAATGATAAGCTTTTCATTTTGAAGATATGAAAGTGCTATCCAATTACAACCAAGCTTGATCGCAGTCTTTATATCTTTTTTATCTTTGCTTGTTAATTTATTAAAAGTAATTTCAAAATCTGGAATATGGACACTCTTATTATTTTGAATATAACAGTTTTGACTTTTGCAAATAGTATTAACTGATAAACCTTTTTTATTAATTACAACAAAAGTGAACTTACCGTCATCAATTAATATCTTATTTCCTTTTTTTAACTTTTTTAAAATATTAGGGTAGGGAAAACAAATACGAGAATTATTTCCAATCAATTTTTTATTATCAAAAGTAAATTTTTGATTAAATTTAACTTTTTGAGAACTATCTTTTAATTTGCCTAATCGTAATTTTACACCCTGAAGATCAGCTATAAGTGAAATCTTTTTTTTTGTAAATTTTTCAATTTTTCTTATTTTAGAAACTATTTTTTTGATACCAATAGTATTATGACTAAAATTGATCCTAAACGCATCAACGCCCAAATTAACCAATTTTTTTAGTTTTGTTTCGTTATAAATAGCAGGACCTAATGTAGCTATAATTTTGGCTTTTTTTTCCATTGAGAAATAATTATGTTATAACATTTCTTATCTCAAAAAAAAATATTTAAGAGAATTATATTAATGAAGAACAAAAAAATCGGAATTTTAACTAGTGGCGGTGATTGTGGAGGTTTGAACGCAGCAATTAGATCAATCTTTTTTAGAGCAAAAAATAAGTATAATATGGATGTTTTTGGTATAAAAGATGGAACCGCTGGTCTAATGCACAGACCTGTTTCAGCTATTCAATTAAATCATAAAACATTCGAAGGTTATTTATTGAGGCAAGGGGGAACTTTTTTAGGATCAACTAATAAAGGTAACCCTTTTAAATTTCCAACAAAAGATGGAAAATCTGTAGATAGATCAAAAGAGATAATAGAGGGTTACCATCAAATGCAACTTGACGGCCTTATAATAATAGGCGGAGATGGTAGTATGCAGATTTTAAAAAAACTTGCAAAAGATGGAAATATGAAAATAGTAGCTATTCCGAAAACAATAGATAATGATGTCGGTGCTACTGAAAGTTCAATTGGTTTTCACACAGCCGTCGATGTAGCAACGCAGGCATTAGACAATCTTCAATCAACGGCAGCAAGTCATAGAAGGTCGATGATTTTAGAAGTAATGGGTAGGGACGCAGGCCACATTGCTCTAAATGCTGGAATTGCGGGTGGTGCAGATATTATCTTGATACCAGAGATAAAATATTCCATTAACGGAATTATCAAAAAACTTAATTCTATGAAAAAAAATGACATACAACATTCATTGATAGTCGTTGCAGAGGCGGTTAAAAAAGAGGACGGGGAAACAGTATTACATAAATATATGGACGGAGAACAAAGATTAGGAGGGATTGGTGATTATATTGCTCAAGAATTAATGAAAAAAACAGATGTAGAATGTAGAGTTACGTCTTTGGGTCATGTCCAACGTGGAGCGCCGCCAACAGCAAGCGATAGAATTTTAGCAAGTGCTTTTGGAGTTTATGCTGTAGATTTGCTAAATCAAGAAAAATTTGATCGGATGGTCGCTTGGAAAGACAGAAAAGTTGTCGATGTTCCCATAGATGAAGGAATTAAAACTTACAAAAATGTTGAAAGAAAAGACTCTTTAGTAGAAACTGCATTGTCTTTAGATATATATATTGGAGATGAAATTTAATAATGAGTAAAGATTACAACAAATATGCAAATAAAATGGTCAATGCTTTTTTGAGAAATAGATTAATTGCCCCTTTGCCAAACAAATTTACCAAAAAGATTTCAAATGCTCAAAAATTTAGAAAAATATGTGAGAGCAAAATATCTAAACCTATAAGTGGTTTTAAAGCTGCCGGAACAGCTATACCTGTATTAAAAAAATTGAAAGAAAAAGAACCTTTTTACGCAACTGTATATAAGCATAATGTACTTAAAAATAAAAAAAGTGTTAAAATAAATAAATTTACTCTAGGTATCGAATTAGAAGTCTGTTTTTTAATTAAAAAAAATTTTTTTGATTTAAAACAAAAGATTAATAAAAAAAATCTTAAAAAATTTATAACTCATTTTGCTCCATGTATTGAAGTAGTTGGTTACAGACAAAAGAAGAAAGGTATTAAAAGTTTAGGTGATTTATGTTCCGATTTTGGTGCCAATATAAAATTTATAATTGGTAATAAAAAAAATATAAAAATCAAAACGTAAAAAATTTAAAGACAAATATTTCAAATAAAAAAATTAACCAGTCTGTAAATGGAAATACTAATACTGTTTATAAGAGTCCAATCAATTCTTTATTATTTGTACTAAAAAAACTTCAAAGAGATAAAATAATGCATAGTAAGTCTTTTTATGTTTTTACTGGTTCCTCGGTTGGTGTAGTGCCAATTAATGGTAAGGGCGTGTATAAAGGAATTATTGATAAACTTGGATCTGTCTCTACAAAAATTAATTAGTTAAAAAATAGCCACCAATTAAAACAATTGATACTATACTGAATAATTTTATGTTTTTGATGATTTTATTTTTTTTCTCGTTACTTACTTTTCTCTGTGAGAGAAAATAAATATTAGATTGTGACTTTTGTCTAAATTTTGGTCGTAAGGGATTGGGTATCGTCTTATTCTTAATTTGTTTAATTTTTTTAGAATTTATTTGAAGCACATTTTATATAACTCCATTTTATAAACTTATTCAACCTATAGGCGCCTTATATTTATTGTAATCTTCATCTGCGACAATATTGCGAATGATAATCATTATTAATATAATGCTAATGATAATCATTATCAACTAACGAAGAATAAAAAAAATACTATGAAAAAAATATTATTTACATCAGTAGTGATGTTATTTGCTTATGTTTCAAATTTATTTGCTAATGAGGTAAATATTTTTAGCGCTAGGCATTATGACTCTGATGTTCAATTGTATGAAAAGTTCACTGCTAAAACTGGGATTAAAGTAAACGTAATTTCAGGAAAATCTGGAGCTTTAGAAAAAAGAATAATAGAGGAAGGCGCAGACAGTAAAGCTGATCTTTACATAACAGCTGACGCAGGAAGACTAGGTGCTTTTGAAGCTAATCTTCAAGGCGGACTTACAAGCGAAGCTATTAAGTCAGCTGTTCCAAGTAACTTTAGAACATCAAAATGGACTGGAATTGCAAAGAGAGCTAGAATTGTATATTTTGCTCCTGAGAGAGTAAGTGGTGCAGAGCTATCAGGTTTAACTTATGAAAGTTTAGCTGATCCAAAATGGAGAGGTAGATTAGTAATAAGAGCTTCAAATAACATTTATAATCAATCACTTGTAGCTTCATTAATTAAAAACAATGGAAAAGGTAAAGTTGCTGAGTGGTCAAAAGGCATGGTCTCTAACATGGCTAGATCTCCAAAAGGTAATGATAGAGCTCAGATACTTGCTGTTGCAGCTGGAGAAGCTGATATAGCTGTAGCTAATACTTATTACCTAGCGCTAATGTTATCTGGAAAAAAAGGACCGGAACAACAAGCAGCAGCTAAAAAAGTAAAACCTTTCTTTCCAAATCAAGATGGAAGAGGAACTCATATGAATATAAGTGGCGCAGGCCTTGTTAAAGGTGCGCCGAATAAAGCTAATGCAATAAAATTAGTTGAGTTCTTATTAAGTGAGGAAGCTCAAAATCATATTGTAAATAATACTTTTG
>MDSW01150359.1_pt1 | contig 13739 bp, 13 predicted proteins | sample 811171 | NCBI WGS metagenome assembly MDSW01 (sample SAMN05326641, study PRJNA326480) | marine metagenome | isolation source: seawater | place: Atlantic Ocean: North West | collected 2012 | reverse complement strand
TGCATCACCTTCTTGTAAAATTCTATCAGATGGTATTCCGTGACACACAACATGATTTAAAGATGTACATAAAGATTTTGTAAAACCTCTATAATATAATGGTGCAGAGTAACCTCCATTATCTCTTATAAATTCATACCCCAGTTTATCAATGTAATCAGTAGAAATGCCCTCCTTGATATTTTCAGTCAACATATCTAAAGTTCTAGCTGCAAGGTTCCCAGCTATTCTCATTTTTTCAAATTTCTCTTTATAATCAATCATTAATAATTTTTAGTTTTTTATCTATATAAATTTTTTTAGAACTTATATCACATCTATAGGCTAAAAAATTCACTCCAGCTTTTTTAGCTATCAAGTAATTCTTATAATATTCATTGTCTATATCTTTAGCTATTTTAAAATATTTCATATTTTGAATTTGAACTAAAAATAATAGATAAGCTTTATAACCTTTATTTATGGCATCAATAAGTGTTAATAGGTGTTTAGAGCCTCTAGCTGTAACTGCATCAGGAAATTCTGCGGTATCTTTATTTCTGAATAAAGTTACATTTTTAACTTCTAAAAAGCTTTTTTGTTTATTTTTTTCAATTAAAAAATCAAATCTAGTTTCGTTATTAAAAAAAACCTCAGGTTTTATAAAGTTATTATTCTTAAGTTCATCTATTAGGTTATTTTCTAAGCCGTGAAGAGTAATTTTGTTAGCCACATGCGTATTTACGCCAACTAAATTTTTTCTAGTTTTAATTATCTCCAAACCATATTTAAGTTTCCTTTTGGGATTGTTACTTTTAGACAAATAAACTTCATTGCCTTTATCTAACAAACCTTTCATAGAACCTGTATTAGGACAATGGGCTGTGACAATTTCCTTATTCATTTGTACGTCAGTAAAAAACCTTTTATAACGTTTGATTAGTTTACCTTTAACTAAAGACTTGGTAAATTCCATAACTAAATTATATATTTCATATGGCTAAAAAAGCAAAAGTAAATGCATCAATTTTGATTATTGGTAACGAAATTTTATCAGGAAGAACGAAAGATACTAACACATCATTATTGGCAACTTGGCTAAATACTATGGGTGTTAAAGTTGAAGAGGTAAGAGTGATACCAGATGTTGAAAAAATAATTGTTGATACTTTAAATCTTCTCCGGTCAACTTACGACTATGTGTTTACAACAGGCGGTATTGGACCAACACATGATGATATTACCGCTCAATCAGTCTCAAAAGCATTTGGCATAAAATATGAACCACATAAAGAAGCTTTCAAAATTTTAGAAAAATATTACAAACCTGGAGAATTTAATAAAGGTAGACAAAAAATGGCATGGATGCCTGAAAACGCGAATTTAATTTTAAATCCCACTAGTGGAGCTCCAGGTTTTAATGTTGAAAATGTTTTTTCACTTCCAGGAGTTCCATCAATATTAAAATCTATGTTAGGAGACTTAGAGCATAAAATAATTGGAGGTGATCCAATTAAGAGTCATACTATAAATTTAAGAACTGTAGAAAGTGAAATAGCTAGCTCATTAACAAAAGTACAAGATGATAATATTGATGTTGAAATTGGAAGTTATCCTTTTTTCCACGCTGGAAAATTAGGTGTCTCAATAGTCATAAGATCACATAGTCAATCTAAAATTGATTTGTGTAGTTCTCAAATTTTAAAATTTGTAGATGAAAAAAAAATTAAAGTTGTTAAAAGATAAAATATAATGAGAATCTTAATAATCATTACTTTAGTTTTTTTTTATCCTTATAGCACACTTCAGTCCGACGTATGGTTTACTAGTGCAGGTAATTACAACGCATCTAAATATTCAAATTTAGACCAAATAAATAAAGAAAATATTAATCAACTCAAGAAAGCTTGGGTATATAAAAGTGGCTTTACACCAATTAAAAAAGGCCATCAAAATAATCAGGCTACACCTATTTTTACTGGAAAAAATTTAATTGTTAATGGTTTAGATAAATCTATAGTCGCTCTTGATCCTGAAACTGGAGAGGAAAGATGGAGCGTTCAACTGGAAAGCAAAGGTCCAGTAGCTAGGAGAGGATTTACTTTCAACAATGGAAATATATTTGTCCCAAGTGGAAATGGAATTTATATTATCGATGAGCAAACAGGAAAATTAAACACAAATTTAGGAAACAAAGGAAAAATTCACTCTAAATTATCATTAGTGCCCCCAGTAATTTATAAAGACAAAATTTACTCAATATTTCTTACTTTTATCACAGCACATGAAATTTCTACGGGAAAATATTTATGGAAAAAAAGTTTAAATGGCGCCAGAGTTTGGTCTGGAGTTTCATTTGAAAATTCTTCTAATACTCTAGCATTTGTAACAAGTAATCTCATAAATTTAATTGGAAATACAAAAATAGAAGATGATTATTCTAATAGTTTAGTATTACTCGATGCTAACAATGGACAAACTAGATGCAAATTTAAAGATACAATGCACGATCATTGGGATTTAGATATGGTTGGAAACCCTATCGTAGTGAAAAATGATGGTCTTAATAAGATTTATGGTTTTTCAAAATCTGGAAATATTTTTGTTGTTGATTACAAAAATTGTGAATTATTAAATAAAGATTTTATAGAAAAAATTAAAACAGATAATAAATCTACTATTGAGGGTCAAACATATTCAGATTATCAAATTAAAGTTAATAACCCAGTTAATCTTTCTGAGATGAAATATAATCTCGATGAATATTTGAATCATATTAAAATTGATTCTGAAAATCTAGATTATGTTAAGCATAAAACTAGAAATTTTAAATTTGGAGAAGGTTATATACCTCTTTCTTTCGATTACGATGTAACTTTATTTAATTTACACGGAGGTCCAGAATGGCCAGGGGGCAGTCATGATATAAATAATAATCAAATAATTGTTCCAACTAACCATATACCGTGGGTTATTAGAGCTTATTATAGTTGCTGCCGTAACGAGAATGAAATCACAGATGTTAAAAAATTTTTTGTAGAATTAAAAGAGATAAGAGGTCACACAATTTATAATAATACCTGTAAAAGTTGTCATGGTAAAAATAAGAATGGTTTATATGTCAGAGAATTTAGCGGTGACGAGTATATACCTTCATTAAATGGAATAACTAGAACAAAAAAATTTGATTCTATGAATGATTTACAAAAATTTAATAACTCACATAAGTATGCAAAATTAGCTAACCTAACTGAAAAAGATTTGAAACAATTAAAGGATTATTTTGTTAGTAGGGATAGTTACTTATTTAAAAATGATTTATTAAACACTAGTGCAGTATGGCAGCTTATTTTGGATAAAAATGGAAACTACGCTTCTATTCCGCCTTATGGAAAAATTACATCATTCTCCACTTTAACTGGAGAAATGAATTGGCAAATTCCATTTGGAAAAACTAAATTATCAGAGACAAATCAAGTAGATGGTTCAGTAAATTTTGGAGGGCTTTTAACCACTAAAGGAAATATTGTTATTGCAACTGGAACAACTGATAATAAAATTTATGTGCTTAACTCAAAAAATGGTAAAACTTTATGGGAATTTGAAATGGAATATGCAGGCTCATCTCCAGCAATGACTTATCTTTATAAAGGTAATCAGTATATTATAATTAACTCCAGTGGAGGTCAGTATTATGGATATGATAATCAAGTTTATGGGGATTTGACGTATGCTTTTAAATTAAACTAAAAAATTAAAACAAATGTTGTACTTTGCTTATGGGAGTAATCTAAATCATTTTCAAATGAAAAGAAGATGTAAAGATAGTGTTTTCTTAAAAAAAATAAATTTAAAAAATTACAGATTAACTTTTAGAAGCAAATATAGAGCTGCTGATATAGAGCTAAAAAAAAATTCATTGGTCCCAGGAGGATTATTCGAGATATCAAAAAGCGATGAAAAAAAATTAGATATTTATGAAGATTTTCCCGTTTTATATAAAAAATTTTATTTTTTTTATTTTGGAAAAAAAGTAATGACATACTCGATGTCAAAAAAAACTTCATTTAAATTTCCTACTAAAAGATATTTAGATGTTGTTAAAAAAGGATATGAAGATTGTAATCTAGATAAAAAGTATTTGATTAAAGCATTAAAAGAAAATTAAAATGTAATTTGATTTTTTAAAATATATCTTGATTTTTTATTTTCTTGTTTAGAATAGATTAAAATGTAAGGTTATTTAAATACTCGAAGAATGAAAAAAAAAATATTAAATAAAAATAAGTCAAATAATAAAAAGTGGTTAAAAATTTGGGAAAAAAAAGGTCATAATTTAAAATCTTCTAAATTCGAGGACATATTAAATGTAAATGGCCACGATTCAAAATTAGGACAATACAATAAAAAAGATTGGTATAAATATATCAGATCTCTTGTAAAAAACATTAGACTTAATAAAAATTCAAAAATATTAGAATATGGCTGTGGTGCGGGTGCATTTTTAAGTTATTGGTACAAGAAAAAATATAATCTTTATGGGATAGATTATAGCAAGATGCTAATCAAAAAATGCAAGAAGATCTATCCTAAAATAAATGTTTATCATGGAAAAATTTCAACTTTAAAAAAAATAAAAGAAAAATTTGATTTAATTCTTTCTCACAGTGTTTTTCAGTATTTCGATGACTATAACTATGCGAATTCCTTAATTCTCGAAATGTTATTAAATATTAAATATAAAGGTTATATTCTTATTCTAGATGTACCTGATAAAGAAAAAGAAAAAATATATAAATCAAAAATTAAAAAAGCTATGGGCATAAAGAATTATAAAAAACATTATGGAAATCATGAGCATTTTTTTTATAAAAAATCTTTTTTTAAAAAGATAGCAAAGAATAATAATTTAAAAGTTAAAATATTCACTCATAGACTTAGATTAAATGAAAATTCAAAATATCGATATAATGTTATTTTTGAAAATAATCTTATTTGATAAATACTAAATGATTAATATTATAAAAAATATTAAATTCAAATATAACATTTTAAAAAATATTTTAAAATTTACAGATAAAAAGATTAAAATTATTTTTTATTCTGAAGATAAATCATACCAAAAGTTTAGTTATCCATTAGTCGAATTTTTTGCAAATAGATATCCTAATGAAGTATATTATGTTTCATCTGATTTTAATGATAAAATTGAAAATCTTAAGATTAATAATTTATTTATCGGCAAAGGTTTGCTAATGGTTTTCTTTTTTTCAATTGTAAAAGCAAAATTTATCTTTCTTACTATTACTGACTTAGGAAATCATTCAATCAAAAAAAATAAAAATGTTGATAAATATGTTTACTTTAATCATTCAGGATCGAGTACTTTTCGTGGATATACCAATAGTTCTTTTGATAACTATGATATTATTTTGTGTAATGGAAAATACCAAGCTGATGAAATTCGATTTAGAGAAAATAAAAAAAATCTAATTAAAAAGGATTTAATTTTAACAGGTCACTTTTATTTTGACTATATTTCAAAAAAAATAAATTTGAAAAAAAATCCAAATGAAATACTTATTGCACCAACTTGGAGTTACAAATATAAAAATTTTATCAATGAAAATTTTATTTTAATAATTGATGAATTAATTAAAAAAAATAATAAAGTTATCTTTAGACCACATCCAGAACATTACAAAAGGTCTAAAAAAATTCTTAAAATTATTTATGATAAGTTTAGCTCACACGAAAATTTTATACTTGATAATAAATCTGAAAATATAGATTCTATGAATAATTCTAAATGTCTAATTACTGATATTTCCGATATTGCCTTAGAATATATGTTAGTTCTTAATAGACCTGTCCTTTATTTAGAATATGATAAAGTAAAAGTGCATAATAAAGATTACTCAGAATTTAAAGATTTTGTACCAATTGAAATTAAATTCAAAAAAGAATTCGGCTTAATTTTTACTAATAATGAAATTCGAAATATCAATCAATTAGTTGATAATTCAATCAAAAATTTTGGTTTAAAGTTATCTATTTTAAATCAAGTTAAAGATGAATATTATTTTAATTTTGGAAAGACTATTAAAGAATTTGAAAAAATCTGGGAAGAAAAAATATTAAATTTTTAAGTAAATCAAAAATAGTTAGAAATATATTATATATTTACTTAAATATAAAAGAGATATAAGTAATATTCATACAAACTAAATGAAAAATAAAATTGTTTATATAGGTTTATCCGCAGATGTATTACATCATGGTCATATTAATCTAATAAATCATGCCAAAAAATATGGCAGGGTAATAGTTGGTTTATTGAGTGATAATGCAATATCAACAAAAAAAAGAATTCCACTTTTAAACTTTAGTCAAAGAAAAAAAATAATTGAAAATATTAATGGTGTTTCAAAAGTTGTTGTACAAAATGAATGGGATTACACAAAAAACATCATAAAAATTAAACCAAATTATATGGTTCATGGTGATGACTGGATATTTGGAAATGAAAAAAAACTTAGAATTGAGACCATTAAAGCTTTAAAAAAAGTTGGTGGAAAACTAATAGAAATTCCTCATACAAAAAACATTTCTAGTCATTCTTTGAAAGAAAGAATGTATTTAGAATCAACACTTCCATCTAATAGACAGGCTATATTAAAAAGATTACTTGGAGCAAAAAAGATAAGTCGATTTTTAGAGGCACATAGTCCATTATCGGCAATTATTGCAGAACAAGTTTATTATAAAAATAAACAAGGAAAAAAAATAGAATTTGATGGCTTTTGGTCCAGCTCGTTAACGGACTCAACTTTAAAAGGTAAACCTGATATTGAAGTCTTAGATATAAATCAAAGGCTAACAAATATAAACGATATATTTGATGTAACATCTAAGCCTTTGATAATAGATATTGATACTGGTGGGAAAATTGAACATTTAGAAATTAATCTAAAAACAATAGAAAGATTAGGAGCTTCAGCAGTAATTATGGAAGATAAAAAAGGGTTAAAAAAAAATTCTCTATTTGGAAATACTGTTAAACAAGAGCAAGAAACTATCAAAGTGTTTCAAAAAAAAATATCAGCAGGTAAAAAAGCAACAAATAATAATTTAATGATTATAGCAAGAATAGAAAGCTTAATACTAGGCAAACCGCTGAATGATGCAGTCTTAAGAGCGGAAAAATATGTTGAGGCTGGAGCTGATGGAATAATGATCCATAGCAAAAATAAAAATCCAAGTGAAATCTTTAATTTTGCAAAGAAATTTAGAAAAAAATATAAAGATGTACCTCTTGTAGCAGTTCCATCCAGTTATAATTCAGTAAAAGACAAACAACTTGAGAATGCAGGTTTTAATATAGTAATTTACGCAAATCATATGCTAAGGGCTTCATATCCAGCAATGAGAAAAGTTGCTTTAGAAATACTTAAAAATGGAAGAACATTTGAATCTGAAAAATCTATCATGAGTATTGGCTCCATTTTAGAACTAATTCCAGGAACTAAATAGGTTAAATTGTGATAACTGTAAAAAAATTTATTGAGAATAAAAATTTAAAAAAAAAATTATTTACACCAGGCCCAGCGAGCCTATTATATGAAAATATTTCTTCAATTGAGCCTTGTTTTGGAAGAGGAGATTATAATTATCAGAAGATAGAAAATAATGTTCTTAATAAATTAAAAAAAATTTCAGGTCATAAAAACATTGCTAGATTACAAGGGGCTGCAAGTTTTGCATTGGAAATTATGATAAATAATTTCATTTATGGAAAACTTTTAATTATCAAAACAGGAATTTATTCTGATAGGCTTTTTGCAATGTCGAATGCGAGTAAATTAAATTTTAAGAATATAAAAAAAATTGATTATATAGAATACAAACATTTAGACCAAATAATTAGCAAATATGATTGGGTAATGGGGTGTCCAGTTGAAACAAGTATCGGTCTTAAAATACCAATTACAAAATTAAATAAATTAAAAAAAAGGTGTAAAGCTAAATTAGCTTTAGATGCAACCGCATCTATTGGTTTAGAGAAAGATCATAATTTAGCTGATATACTTGGTTATAGTTCTTGCAAAGGTTTATTCGGTTTAACTGGTGCTGCTTTTGTAGCATTTAACCACTTTCCTAATAACAAGATAAACCAATTTAACTTAAATATTCACAATCATTTAGAAAAAAAAATGACAGGTCCATACCATGCTATTTGTTCTCTAAATGACGTTTTAAAAAATCATAATTCATTTAAACACGCAGTACTTATAAATAAGAAATTTTTTTTAAAAAAGATGCAAAACTATTTAACCCACTCAATTTTTGAACAACCTAATCTTTGTACTTTGATTAATAAAAAAATAATTAAAAAAGATAAAAAAACAATTTTATACCAAAGTAGAGCTGATATTTCTGGTTCAGTTGTTTGTCACTTAGGTGAAGTACATTTAAAAAGGAAAGCAAAAGGAAAAATAATTGATTCAATTAAAGTTGCTGAATAAAAATTTGCTAACAGAATATAATTTAGATTAATACTAGATGAACAATATAAGAATAATTCTATTCTCTTTAATATTTTTTGGCATACAATACTTAAATTCATTCTCATATTCTGCCGAATTTAAAAGCGATAACTTAGAAATTAAATTTGATACTCAAAATGCTAAAATTTTACATTGGAAAGTTCTTAATGAATCTCTTTCATCACCTCATGAATTGATAAAAGATGGCAATTCATATTTTGGATTAGAGGGAATAATCGAAGGAGAAACTTTAGACTATTGGGCTCAAATAGGTGGAGGTTGGGATATAACTAAAAATTTAGATGAAATGATATTCAATCTAAAATCTGAAAATTTACCTTTCGAATTAAAAAAATCTTGGAAATTTTATCAAAATAGTTACCGTGCAGATTTATCTTATGAATTTTTTTCTAAAAAAAAAATAACAGATGTTAATTTGTATTTGAAACTTGGACCAGGTATAAATGAAAATTCTGTAGAAGGACTAGGAATATCTGGAAATACATATTCATTTACAGAATTAATTTATAAAACAGATAAAGTACTTACAAAAAAACTTGAAAATAAGAATGATGTTTTTCTATTAAATAAAAATGATAATTTAGATTGGGCAGGCTTACATTCTAGATATTTTTTATTTATATTAAAAACTCAAGAAAATTTTTCAGATATTAAACTTTTTATTGATAATGCTGATGATAAATACGATATATCTTTAAAGTCCTCATTAAAAATTGATTTACCAATATCTTCATTTCAAAAAAATAAAAAATATTTAAGTTCATTTCAATTGTTTGGTGGAACTAAAACAAAAAGTGATTTGTTAGAATCATCCTTAGAAAATGTTCTTTTTCAATCTCTGTGGGACTGGATGCGATACCTTGTTCTTGGAATTATGACTATTTTATATTGGATTAATAGTTATATTCTTAATTGGGGTATTTCAATAATAATATTAGCAATATTAGTAAGAATTGTAATACATCCGATAGCTAAAAAAGCAACAAAATCACAACAGGAATTTTTAAAATTACAAGATGTAATTCAACCACAAATAAAAGAGATAAAACAAAAATTTACAGGAGGTGAACAAAGTCAAAGAATTCTGAATATTTATGAAAAATACAATACAAGTCCTCTAGCAAGCCTTAAACCATTACTGGCACTTGGAATTCAAATTCCAATATTTATAGCTTTATTTCATTTGCTTGGTCAAACTTTTGAATTAAAAGAGGCAAGTTTTTTATGGATCAAGTCTTTAGCAGAGCCAGATAAATTTTTATCTTTAGGCACTGAATTTCCTTTTTTTGGAAGTTATTTTAATCTGCTACCAGTGATAATGTCATTAACAAATCTTGTAACTATTAAAATAAGCTCAATTTCTTCAGAGGATGGCAAAACTAATGTTCTACAAAATATATCACTTGGACTAATGACGATTGGCTTCTTTTTACTTTTTTATTCATTTCCTTCTGGAATAGTTTTGTATTGGACTATGGCAAACGTTTTACATTTGGGATATTACTTGTTGACTATAAAAACTAAACAAATTTAGTATCTAAATTAATTAGATTAATGTTAATTTTCTGTTTAAGATAATAAGATATAACATTAAGAAAATTATTAAATAAACTATGAGATATCTTTTAGTAAAGCTTTTTTACTTTTTAATTATATTATTAGATAAATTTTTTTCAATATTTTCAAAAACATTCCTATTAAGAGGTTATATATATCAAGAACTAAGAGAGTCTTTTAAATTTATTAAAATTGAAAAATATGAATTTAAAATGTTCGTCCCTTCAAATCTTGTAGAGTGGAGATGTAATAACGCTGAGGAAAAAGAACCAGAAACAATTGAATGGATCAAAAAATTTAACTCATCCAATAAAAAAATTAATTTTTGGGATATTGGAGCTAACATTGGCCTTTATACTTTATTTGCATCCAAATATCATGAAAATAAAATTCAGGTTATTGCATTTGAACCTTCTGTACTAAATCTAAGTGTTTTAGCTAGAAATATTTATGAAAATAAATTGAATGATACAGCAAAGATACTTCAACTACCTTTAATCGATAATGAGGGAAAATTTTTGCAAATGAAAGAAACTTTTTTAGAAGAAGGAGCATCTCTCTCAACATTTGGAGAAGATTATAATTTTGAGGGAAAAAAAATTAATCCTAAAATCACCTACAATATTCTTGGTACATCTATTGACTCATTAATTAATCAAAAGATTTTGGAAGTTCCCAATTATATAAAGATTGATGTAGATGGTATAGAGCACCTAATATTAGAGTCCGGATTAAGTATTCTGAGATCTAATTCATTACTGAGTGTACTTGTTGAAATAAATGAAAATTTTGAAGATCAAAAAAAAAGAGTTGAAAAATTGATGAGCTCTTGTGGTTTTAAACTATCTGAAAAGCATCAGTCAAAAAATCTTGCAAAAATAAAAGAATTTAATAACATGTATAATTATATCTATAATAGATAATTTTTAATTACGTCAAATTAATCTAATAAATGCAAACTGTAACTAAACCCGAAATAAATCAATTTATAAATAAAGGTTACTTAATTAAAAAAAAATTTTTTGAAAAACGTTATATAAAAAAAATTTTAAAAGAAACAAACATTCTCAAATTGAATAATAAAGGTGTAAAAGTTGATAAATATTATGGTACAGACTTTCGAAATAAAAAAAAATCTATTTTGGTTAGAATTGAAAATTTTTTCAATAAAAGTAAAGATTTGACTAAATTGATTAATGATCCATCAATAAATAAAATTCTATTTAAATTTTTCAAAAATAAACCAATTCTATTTAAAGAAAAAATTAATTTTAAACCACCTGGGTGTGGACCAGATAAATTACATCAAGACTCTCAAGCTGGTTGGTATAAATATGCAAAAAATTTTATTAATGTTCTTGTATCACTTGAAAAAAGTACAAATAGAAATGGTTGCTTATATATTGATGTTTCTGGAAATAATTGTTTTAAAATTGTAAGTAAAAAAATGAAGCCTTTAAAAAAAAAGGAGTTAAAAAATCCAAAGTTTAGAAAGATATTACTAGCTGAGGGAGATATTATTTTTTTTAATAGTTATACTCCACATTTTTCTTATTCAAATAATTCTAAAAAAAGCAGAACCCAAATTTATATAACATATAATAAAGAAAAAGACGGTAAATTTAGATCCAAGTATATTAAAGATAAAAGAAAATCTTTTCCACCAAATATCGAAAGATCCCCTGACAAAAAATACTTATACAAAGTTTAGATTTAATTAAATTAAATTTAAAAAATAAATATTTAGTTTTATTTTCTAGTTATTTTCTTTTTCTTGATCATTATTTTGATCAACATTAATTTTTTTTCTTATTTTAAGAAATACTAAAAACTTATGCCAATAAAGTTTTAATGCAACAACAATAGCTGCTAACGCTCCAATTATAGCTTGTAAAATTATACTACCAGTACCTGGATCTAAATAAGCATGAGCGCTTGAAATACTAAGGAATAAGGATATAAAACTAAGAGGCAAGATTTTTATTATCATATAACCTTATGAGTACATTAAAAAATAGATATTACAATATCTTTTTAGAACACACATTTATCATCTTATCAATATTATTACTTAGCTTAATTCCTTGGATTGAATTTATAAATAGTAATTACGAACAAATAGAAAATATATTTAACGACAATTTTATAATCTTAATTTTTTTGTATTTAATTATAGTTATTTTTATTTATTTTTTTACTTTATTTTTATTTAAAAAAAAAAGTAAATTATTTTATGTTTCTTTGGTCAGTATCTCTATATGGATTTTTTTTCAATTTAATCTTATAAAAACTCAATTTAATAATATATTAACAGGTTATTATATATGGCATATTTCCTCAGAAATAGCATTGTTTGTAGTTATAATACTCATCATCTTTTTAACCTTCATATTAAATAAAAATAATAACTGGAGACAATTTATAATTTTTTTTTTAATATTTAATTTTGTATATTCAAGTGCAGTTTTATTTCCAAAATTAAAAGAATTTAATTCTAAAATAAATAAATTAGATTTAAAAGAAAACGATCAGACTAATCTTTTTTCAAATATTCAAAAAAAACCAAATATTTATTTTTTTTTGAGTGATGCAATGATGTCATTAGATAAATTTGAAGAGTTTTACGATTTAAAATTAGATAAATTTGAAGAACTTTATAAAAGTAATAACTATTCCTATTATAAAGAAACTTTAAATACTTATGAATGGACAGAACCTGTCATGACGAGCTTTTTCTTCTTAGAGGAAAACATTTATACAAGTGAATCAAATGAAACAAATAGAATACTTAAACCACAAATATATAAGTTATTTCCAAGTCTTTTAAAAGATGGATACATTCCACCATTAATCAAAGAATTAAATAATTTAGATTATAAATTTAAATGGGTTGGTAATTATTCTCAAAATTGCTCAAACACTAATTATAAATATTGTTTAAATAATAAGAAAAAAAATTATATTGATAAATATACTTTACAAGCATTCCTAAACAAAAGTCCAATTGTACAAATTTTTGATAACTTAATTCAATTAGAAATTGTTAATAAATATATTGATTTGAAAATATTGCATTCAGATGCCGTCTGGGAAATAGACAATTATATCACTATTAATAATGAATATATTAAAGACATGGATCCAACATTTTTCTTTATTCACGAAGTAGAGGCCCATGAACCTTATTTCGTTGACTCTAATTGTAAAGATAAACGTTTTGTAGGAAAATTTAATTTAGAAGGTTATAAGAATTCATATTTATGTGTAATAAAAAAGTTTTCTAAAGTAATTAAAACTATTGAGAAGTTTGATCCTAACTCGTTAGTTGTTTTTCAAGCAGATCATAGCTGGATAATGTCTACACAATCTGAAGAAAAATTTGGAAAAAGAAATAACATATTCAATTTAATCAAGAATAACGTAATTTGTAATAATCCAATGCCAAACAATCCAAATAATACTAACATTGCCAAATATATAATTAATTGTTTGAAAATAAAAAATAATACTTAAAACATTTAAGTAATTTACTTATTACTCTTGTTCAATTATAAATATTAGCATAAACACTCATGAAATTCATTAATGCCCTCGTGGTGAAATTGGTAGACACAAAGGACTTAAAATCCTTGCCGC
>MDSW01119181.1_pt1 | contig 13739 bp, 15 predicted proteins | sample 811171 | NCBI WGS metagenome assembly MDSW01 (sample SAMN05326641, study PRJNA326480) | marine metagenome | isolation source: seawater | place: Atlantic Ocean: North West | collected 2012 | reverse complement strand
CTTACTCGAAATCTTGACACACATACGACACAGTGAGAAAGTGTTTATTATGAAGAGATTATTACTAATTCTTATCTTAACTTTCAGTTTTCATCCATGGACCAAAGCTGATGATATCAGGGACTTTGAAATAGAAGGGATGAGTATTGGGGATAGTTTGTTGGATTTTTATAGTGAGAGTGAAATTAAAAAAAGTTTAAAATCTGATGTGACCTATTTTTATAAAAACAATAAATTTGCTGATATTTTTTTTGAATCAAATGGAATTTATCAATGGCTACAAATAAGTATTAAGCCAAAAGATAAAAAATATAAAATTTATGCCATGAATGGACAAATTCATTATAAAAAAAATATTAAGGATTGTTATAAAAAAAAAGATGAAATTGTCAAAGATATAGCAGCTACATTTAGTGATGAAATAAAAGTTCAAGATAATGGCAAAAGTAAACATAGAGCCGACAAAACAGGTAAAAGCACTTATACAAGCTATGCTTTTTTTCCAGGTTATCCAAAAGACGACTTATCAAATATTTCGATACAATGTTTTGATTGGAGTGAAAAATTGCCTTATGCGGATAAGTTAATTGTTTCATTTAAATCAAAAGAGTTTGCAAATTTTATTTTGAATGAGGCATACAAATAACCAGCCGCAGGACTCATAATCCTGTGCTCGGTGGTCTGGTTTCAAATTATAGCTAACTAATTTCAACTATTTCAAAATCTTGACACACATAGGTCACAGTGAGAAAGTGTTATTTATGAGGATATTCATAGCAGTATTAGTTTTAATCTTCAGTCTTCAATCTTTAACTAAATCTGATGATATTAGAAAATTTGAGATAGAGGGGATGAGTCTCGGAGATAGTTTATTAGATTTTTTTAGCGAGGAAGAAATTATAAGTTCAATAGATGAATTTCAGTCTGATAAAAATTACTCTGTAATATTGATTTCTAAAAATTTAAAAAAATATGATGCAATGGAATTTCATTTCAAAAATAATGATAAATCATACTCTATAGTAGGTATAGCAGGAGGTGTATTTTATAAAAAAAATTTTAATAAATGTTTAAAAAAACAAAAAGAAGTAGTTGATATTATTGCCAAAAATTTTAACTTTCAAAAACCTTACTATGATGAAGGAAATCACCCCTTAGACAAAAGTGGTAAAACAAAATTTTTTAGATACAATTTTATGGTAAGTCCAAAATCTAAGTTTTACGATATTGGAATTAGCTGCTTTAATTTTAGCAAAGAACTAGAATCTAAAGGTTATGTCGATAATTTTAACATTATAATTAATTCAGAAGAATATAACACGTACTTAAGCAAAATAGGTCTTTAAAGCTAATTGGCACGACCGTCATAATCCCGTGCTCGATGTTGTGATTTCTAAGTATAGTTAACTAATTTCAACTATTTCGAAATCTTGACACACATAGGGCATAGTGGGAAAGTGTTGTTTATGAGGTTGTTCATAGCAGTATTAGTTTTAATCTTTAGTCTTCAATCACTTACTAAGGCTGATGATATCAGAGACTTTCAGATAGAAGGAATGGGTATTGGAGACAGTGCACTTGATTTTTTTACCGAAGAAAAGATAAAAATAAATATTCGACCCAATGTTTTTGAGCGGTTTAGTGATAAAAAATTTGTTTTGTCAGAAATTCAATATGATTCTATGTTTCAAACATACGATACTGTGCAAATTATATTTAAACGTAATGATAAAAAATACCAAATTTATGGAATGACTGGTGCATTTTTCTATAAAAAAAATATTGATGAATGTTATGATAAAATGAAAGGTATTTCATCAGATATATTAAAAAGTATAGACTATGAGAAAAAAAATGAGTTTAATAATTTAAAAATGTCTAATAATGTAGGAGTTTATTCTGGAATTACTTTTTATTTAAAAAAAGGAATTATATCCGTACATTGTTATGACTGGTCTGAAAAAACTGAAAAAGAAAAAAATTGGTTAGATAATTTAAGAGTAAATATAAAAACTGATGAGCTTGAAGATTTTCTAAATCAATAAATTTATGAGAATATTTATTACAGTTCTAGTGTTAATCTTTAGTATTCAATCACTTACTAAGGCTGATGATATTAGAGACTTTCAGATAGAAGGGATAAGCATTGGAGATAGTGCTTTGGATTTTTTTAGCGAAAATGAAATTTTATCAAATATCAGAGAAGATGCTTATGAAGGATCAGATGGTAAATTTTACGATATTTTTTTAATAAAAGAACCTTCTGAAATGTATGAAAAAGTATCTATGGCTTTTAAAAAAAATGATAAAAAATATATTATCTATTCATTAGGTGGTTTAATTTTTTTTGGTGAAGATACTGAAAATTGTATTTCAACATATAAAAATATAGCAAAAGAAGTTGAAAATCTATTTCCTGATCATGAAAAATATATAAGAAAAAACAAAACTCATCCTCAAGATAAAACAGGAAAAAGTTTTTCTAATGCAACAACATTTATTCATGAATCTGGTTCTGGTGCTGAGGTAGCTTGTTATACTTGGTCAAAAGAAATGAAAATCCAGGATTATGTTTTGGTTGCAATAGATTCTAGTGAGTTTGGAAAATGGCTTGATGCATATTATGATAACTAAAATTTTCAACATTTTAATTTTTACATTAGTTTTAATCTTTAGCCTTCAATCTTGGACTAAGGCAGATAATATTTCAGAATTTGAGATAGAAGGTATGAGTGTTGGGGATAGTTTGTTAGATTTTTTTACAAAAGAGGAAATAGATAACATGTATATTGTCACCTATCCTAAAAGTAAAAAATATATTAAGTTAGGAATGAACAAAAGTTCTAAACTTGAAGATTACGAACATGTAACTTTTCATGTTAAAGAGAACGATAAAAAATATATAATTCATACAATAAACGGTGTTATTTTTTTTGAAAATAGATTGTCAGATTGTTTAAATGAGAAAGAAAATGTTGTAAATGATTTATCTTCTGTAATTACAGATATTAAATCATTCGATTATGAATATAAATACAAAGGCGAAGATGAAGGCAGTATAGCTTATGTATCTGATTTTGAATTTAAGGATAAATCAAGTATTAGAGTTTGGTGTGTAGATTGGACTGAATTTGTTGAAAATAGTAAAAGTTTTGCTGATAGCTTAAGCATTTCAATAAGTCCAAACTATTTTTTTGATTGGTTAAATACTGAGGCTTATGAATAAGAGACTATCATTTTTATTTATTTTAATTTTTACTTTTCAAATATGGGCTAATGCTGATGATATCGCTGATTTTGAAATTGAAGGCCTAAGTGTTGGGGAAAGTTTATTAGATAATTTTAGTGAAAAAGAAATTTTAAGCAATGTTGTGAACTATCATTATACGAGTGATAAATATTACGTAATAAGTTTGCGAAATCTTAATTATTTGAAGATGTATGACACAATGGACATATATCTTAAGAAAAATGATAAAAAATACATTATTTATTCGATAGATGCTGCTAATTTTTATGACGATATAGATAAGTGTACACAGGATATGGACAGTATCGAATTAGATATTTCAAAAGTTTTTACGAGCCCTCAGGATGATGATAATGAAAAAATGAAAAATGAAGGTGATCCTACTGGTAAAAGCGTTTATTACAGATCTGATTGGGAAATCAATAATGGTGATTTGATTGCTGTAGAGTGTTATTTTTGGTCACAAGAAATGAAAGATGCATATAATTTTGGTGATCACTTAAGGATTAGTGCAACAAAATTAGAAATTGATGATTGGCTTAGATACGAAGCATTTAAATAAATTAAACTTATGCACTTCTATATAGTTTAGTCATAACGAACTCTTTATGTCCTAAAGCCTCGGCACAAGTAATTCTTCCATTTGCAACTCTTAAAGTTGCTTTAATTAATTCATCTCCTGCTTGATCTAAATTCATTTGACGTGATAGAATTTTTGAAACATCAACATCAATATGTTCACTCATATTTTTTGCAGTTAAAGGATTTGCAGTTAATTTTATGACTGGTTCTATTGGGTTTCCTATTATATTACCTTGTCCTGTTGGAAATAGATGAATATTAAAACCTCCTGCCGCTTGTAAAGTCACACATTCTGCAGCAGCCGAAGAAGTATCCATAAAATATAATCCTTTTCCTTTAGAAGGTTCCTCAGCAGGTTCTAGAACATCTACAAATTGTCTAGACCCAATTTTTTGAAAGTTACCAAATGCTTTTTCTTCAATTGTCGTAAGGCCACCAGCGATATTACCTGCTGTTGGTTGACTTTCAGATAAATCATCTGTTGCTTCTTTTAAAATAAAATCATTGTAAGCGTTCCAAGTTTTTTTAAATTTTTCTTGTGCTTCTGGAGTCTTTCCTCTTTTTTCACATACAGTTTCTGCTCCTGTAAGTTCTGAAGTTTCTCCAAAACATAAATGAACACCAAGAGGCTCTAACTTATCCATTAAATTTCCAACTGTAGGATTTGAAGCGAGTCCAGATGTTGTATCAGATTCTCCACATTTAACAGATATCCATAAATCACTTATTGGGCATTCTTCTCTTTGTTTTTCAGAGGCCCACATTGAAAATTCTTGAGCTTTCTTTGATACCTTCGCAATCGTATCTATATCGCCAACACCTTCGATACTAAATCCTTCTACTGGTTTTCCTGTTTTTGCAATTGCATCAACTATTTTTTTCGTCCATTTTGGTTCAATTCCTATAACTATAACTGCAGCAACGTTTGGATTTTTTCCGGTACCAATCATTGTTCTAAAATGTAATTCTAAATCGGCACCAAATTGTAGTCTGCCATATGAGTGTGGGAGAGCAATAGTACCTTTAATATTATTAGCTACTGCTTCAGCGCATGCATTAGAAATATCATCAACTGGCAATATAATAACATGATTTCTTGTTCCAGCTCTTCCATTTTCTCTTTTATAACCTAAAAAACTTTTTGGAATTTCCATAATTTACCACTTCTTTGTTTTAACATTATGCACATGTACATGCTCACCTTTTTTAATTCCTTTAACTACTTTTCCAATATCATGTCCATATTTAATTATTGTATCTCCTTCTTTGAGGTCAACCATAGCTATTTTGTGTCCCAGGGGGATTTCATTGATTGACTGGATTTTAGTAGATTTGTCATTCTCCATAATCCAGCAATTACAGTCTTGATTAGGTGTTATTTTTTCAATAACTACAACGCCTACATTGTCTTTTTCGTCATGAATAATTATATCTGTATTAGTCATTGTGACTTTTTCTTGTTTGAAATTTCTTTGATCTTATATATTAATCGTGGACTTAAACAAATAAAATTTTTATTTAGAAAGTTTTTAAAATGACAAAAATGACTACAGAAGAAGCATTTGTAAAAGTTCTTCAAATGCATGGTATTGAACATTCATTTGGAATAATTGGTTCTGCGTTTATGCCTATTTCAGATTTATTTCCTAAAGCAGGTATAACTTTCTGGGATGTAGCTCATGAAACAAATGGTGGCTTAATAGCAGATGGTTACACTAGAGCAACCGGTAAAATGTCTATGGTCATTGCACAAAACGGTCCAGGAATAACTGGTTTGGTTACTCCTATAAAAACTGCTTATTGGAATCATACACCTTTACTTTTGGTTACACCTCAAGCAGCAAATAAAACAATGGGACAAGGTGGATTTCAAGAAGTTGAACAAATGAATTTATTTAAAGATATGGTTTGTTACCAAGAAGAAGTTAGAGATCCTTCGAGAATGGCAGAAGTTTTAAATAGGGTAATTGAAAAATCAATAAGAGGATCAGCCCCGGCACAAATTAATGTTCCAAGAGATTATTGGACTCAAGTAATTGATATTCAACTTCCTCCAATTGTAAGATTAGAAAGACAAGGTGGTGGTATAGATGCAATTACTAAAGCTGCAAAACTACTTTCTGAAGCAAAATTTCCTGTAATCTTATCTGGAGCAGGCGTTGTAATTGGAGGCGCAATAGAAGATTGTAAAAAACTTGCAGAAAAATTAGATGCACCAGTCTGCAATGGTTATCAACATAATGATAGCTTTCCCGGAAGTCATCCACTTGCTGTTGGACCATTAGGTTACAACGGTTCAAAAGCTGCTATGCAATTAATTTCAAAAGCAGACGTTGTTCTTGCTCTTGGTACAAGATTAAATCCATTTTCTACTTTACCAGGTTATGGTTTAGATTACTGGCCAAAGGATGCTAAAATAATTCAGGTAGACATGAATTCAGACAGAATTGGATTAACAAAAAAAGTTACAGTTGGTATTTGTGGAGATGCAAAACTTGTTTCACAACAAATTTTAGAAAAATTATCTGATGATGCAGGAAAAAATAATAGAGAAGAAAGAAAAAATTTAATTCATCAAACAAAATCAGCTTGGCTTCAAACTCTAACAGGTTTAGATCATGAAGATGATGATCCTGGAACGGTATGGAATAAAGAAGCCAGAGAAAGAGATAGCAATAGAATGTCACCAAGACAAGCTTGGAGAGCTATTCAAGCGGGAATGCCAGAAGATGTAATTATTTCATCAGATATCGGAAACAATTGTGCAATTGGAAATGCATACCCAACTTTTGAAAAAGGAAGAAAATATTTAGCTCCAGGATTATTTGGACCATGTGGATATGGTTTTCCATCTATACTAGGTGCAAAAATTGGCTGTCCCGACACACCAGTTATAGGATTTGCTGGAGATGGAGCATTTGGAATAAGTATGAATGAGATGAGTTCATGCGCAAGAAAAGAATGGCCAAATATTACAATGGTAATTTTTAGAAATTATCAATGGGGTGCTGAAAAAAGGAATTCAATTTTATGGTTTGATGATAATTTTGTGGGAACTGAACTTGATCCTGAACTAAGTTATGCAAAAGTTGCTAACGCTTGTGGATTAAAAGGAGTTACTGTTAAAACAATGGAAGAAACTACAAAAGCTATTAAACAATCTTGCGAAGATCAAAAGAAAGGAATTACAACATTTATTGAAATTATTCTTAACCAGGAATTAGGTGAACCATTCAGAAGAGACGCAATGAAAAAACCAGTAAAAGTTGCTGGAATTAATAAAGGGGATATGAATCCTCAAAAATCTTTAATTTAAATTGAATACAAAAGATATAAAAATCAGCTCAAATAGAAATTTCGGAATTGTTTTTTTTATTGTATTTTTGATTATTGGGTTATGGCCAATATTAAATGATAACGAAATAAGAAATTGGTCTTTAATAATATCACTTATTTTCCTTATTTTAGGAATTTTTGATTCAAAAATACTTACTCCATTAAATAAAATTTGGTTTAAATTCGGAATTTTACTAGGTAATTTTATTGCTCCAATTGTGATGAGCGTTATATTTTTTTTGGTAGTTACACCAACAGGTATAATAATGAGATTACTCGGAAAAGATCTAATTAATTTGAAGATGAATAAAAACAAAACTTATTGGATTGAAAAAAAAGATATTAAGTCTAGTATGAAAAATCAATTTTAAAAATGGATTTTTTAAAGGAATTTTGGGAGTTTTTAAAACTTAGAAAAAAATATTGGCTTCTTCCAATTATTATTGTTTTAGTAATTTTTGGTGGCTTGATAGTTTTAACTCAAGGATCAGCAATAGCTCCCTTTATATATACAATATTCTAGTGACTAAAATTTTAGGAATCTCTGCATTTTATCACGATAGTGCAGCTACGATAATCATTGATGGTGAAATAATAGCTGCAGCTCAAGAAGAAAGATTTTCAAGAAAAAAGCACGACTCCGGCTATCCTTTTAATGCAATAGAATTTGTTCTTAATTTTGCAAATATAAAACTTTCAGAAGTTGATCATATTGTATTTTTTGAAAAACCATTTCTTAAGTTTGAAAGATTATTAGAAACTTATGTAGCAATGGCTCCAAAAGGTTTTACACAATTTTCTAAAGCCATGCCTGTTTGGTTAAGAGAAAAATTATTTCAAAAAAAAATGTTGTTTAACTTACTTAAAAAACATGACAAAAATTTCAAATCAATCGAAAAAATATTTTTTTCTGAACATCATCTAAGCCATGCTGCAAGTGCTTTTTTTCCATCACCATATGAAGAAGCAATTGTTTTAACTGCAGATGGTGTTGGTGAGTGGGCTACTACTACCGTAGCTGTTGGTAAAAAAAATAGTCTCCAAATTAAAAAAGAAATTCATTTTCCTCATTCGTTAGGACTTTTATACTCTGCTTTTACTTATTACGTGGGTTTTAAAGTCAATAGTGGCGAATATAAATTAATGGGCTTAGCACCTTATGGTGAATCTAAATATGAAGATTTAATAACAAAAAATTTAATAAACATAAAAGAAGATGGATCCTTCAGACTAAATCAAAACTATTTTAATTATACAACTGGTCTAACTATGACAAACGAAAAATTTCACGATTTATTTGGTCAAAAACCGCGGGATAGTAAAAATGATAAAATAACCCAATTTCATATGGATATAGCAGCTTCTATTCAAAAAGTTACTGAAAATATCATGATTAAAATTTGTAAATCTTTAAGATTAGAATTTGGAATATCTAATTTATGTTTAGCTGGTGGAGTAGCTTTAAATTGTGTTGCCAATGGAAAAATTTTAAAAGATAAAATATTCGAAAATATATGGATTCAGCCAGCTGCTGGGGATGCCGGTGGCTCATTAGGAGCAGCCATGGCTTTTTGGTATTTAGAGTTAAATAAAGATCGTAAAATTACTAAAAGTGATGAAATGAAAGGTTCTTATCTAGGCCCATCTTTTACAAATGAAGAAATAAAAAAAATATTAAATGATATAGGGGCAAAATTTGAAATTCTAGAACAAGACCTATTGATAGAAAAAACAGCTGAAGATTTAACCAACGGAAATGCTGTTGGATGGTTTCAAGGAAGAATGGAGTTTGGACCACGAGCTTTAGGAAGCAGATCAATTTTAGGAGACCCAAGATCAGCGAGTATGCAAAAAAATCTTAATTTAAAAGTTAAATATAGAGAAAGCTTTAGACCATTTGCTCCCTCAATTCTCAGAGAAGATGTAAACGAATGGTTCGATCTAAATGAAGATAGCCCTTACATGTTATTAGTGGCAAATATAAAAAAAGAAAAGCAAAATCAAATGACTGAAACAGAGAAAAAAATGTTTGGTATTGAAAAATTAAATATTAAAAGATCTGATATTCCAGCAGTTACACATGTAGATTATTCTGCAAGAATTCAAACTGTTAAGGAAAATACAAATAAAATTTATTATCAATTAATAAAAAAATTTAAAGAAAAAACAAATTGTCCGGTAATTGTTAATACATCATTTAACGTAAGAGGTGAGCCAATTGTTAATACCCCGCAAGATGCATTTAATTGTTTTATGGGAACAGAACTTGACAATTTAGTTATTGGTAATTGTTATTTAATCAAAAACAACCAAAACCCTTCATTAAAAAAAAATTATACTAAAAATTTTGAACTTGATTAATACAAATAAGCTGGTCAATGATAAATACTGCGGTTGGTTAAATAATTTACAACAACGAACAAATTTTAAAGTTTTAAATAAAAATTTAAAATGTGACTATTTGGTTGTAGGCGCAGGTTATACAGGTTTGTCTGCTGCAAGAAAATTATTTGAAATTAATTCTAATAAAAAAATTATTATTGTTGATGCACAAATAGCTGGTGAAGGATCAAGTTCTAGAAATTCTGGATACTTAGTTGACACAACTCTAAATGATGGATTCATTTCAAATAAAAATATAGAACACTATAAAAAAAAAGTAGATATTTATAATTTAGGTATAAACACTGTCAGAAATTTTGTTAAACAATATCAAGCTAATTGTGACTGGAATGAATGTGGTAAATATTTTGCTTCTTCTAAAACTGAAGATTTAATAGTTGCTAAAAAATTCAGTGAAATTTTGAATTCACTTAATTTTAAGAACAAAATTTTAAATCAAGACGATTTGAAAAAGACATTAGGTACAAATTTTTACAAAATTGCCGTTTTTACTGAAGGAGGAATATTATTAAATCCAGCTAAATTGGTTCGTTCGATGATTGATATATTGCCTGCAAACATTGAATTATATGAAAATAGCCCTTTAATTAAATGGAAAGTAAGTAATAATAAAATTGAATGTAAATTTGAAAAAAATTATATTGAAACAAATAAAATTATTTTTTGCACAAATGGTTTTTTAAATTCACTAAATATTAAAAAAAATTACAATTTTCCATTAACTCTTACCGCTAGTATGACAAGATCTTTAGATGATGAAGAATTTAGATCTATAGGTGAGCCCAAAGAGTGGGGAGTTCTTCCAATTAAACCTATGGGAGCCACTATTCGCTTTACCAAAGATAGAAGATTACTAATAAGAAATACTGCTGAAATGAGAAATCCTTACTCAATGTCAAAATCTGAATTAGATACTAGAAAGTTATTACATTTGAGGGGCTTAATTAAAAGATTTCCAACATTAAAAAATAATTTAATAGAATATAGCTGGTCTGGGATTGTCTCAAGAAGCAGAAATAGTTCTCAAATTTTTGAAAAGATAGATAAAAATGTATATGTGGCAGGATGCTATAATGGTTCTGGAATAGGTGTTGGTACATTGTTTGGTGAACAAATTGCTTTAATGGCATCTAATCAGGCATCTAAAGAAATTGAAATAATAAATAGTAGAATTAAACCTAATTGGTTACCACCTAGACCTATTTTGAATCTAGGTATACAAACAAGATTATTTTTTGAAAGATTTAGAGCAAGATCTGAAATATAATTAAATACTTTCCACACACATTGCGATACCCATACCACCTCCAATACAAAGTGTTGCTAAACCTTTTTTAGATTTTCTTTTTTGCATTTCATGAACTAGTGTTACTAGTATTCTTGCACCTGAAGCCCCAATAGGATGACCTAATGCAATGGCACCACCATTCACGTTTACGATTTTTTCATTTAAACCTAACTCATTAACAACAGCTATTGATTGAGCAGCAAAAGCTTCATTAGATTCAATTAATTCTAGTTCACTTATATTCCATCCTGCTTTTTTTAATGCTAACCTAGATGAAGGTATAGGACCAGTTCCCATTAGTTTTGGATCAACTCCACACTGTGCCCACGATACAATTCTAACAATAGGAATTAAATCTTTTTCTAAAGCTGTTTTATAATTCATTAAAGTTAATGCAGCAGCACCATCGTTTAATCCTGAAGCATTACCTGCTGTGACAGTTCCATTTTTTTTAAATACAGTTTTAAGATCAGATAATTTTTCTAAATTTGTATCTGCCCTAGGATATTCATCCTTATCAAAAAATTTTTGATCTTTAAGTTGAACTGGTATTATTTCATCTTTAAATTTATTTTCTTCTATTGCTTTAATAGCCTTCATTTGTGAATTAATTGCAAATTTATCCTGATCTTTTCTTGTAACATGGTATTTTTCAGCAACATTTTCTGCAGTTACGCCCATATGATAATTATTATATGAGTCTATTAACCCATCTATTAGCATTGTGTCTTGGAGTTTTTCTTGGGAGAGATTTTTTTCTTTTCTATAATTTAAATAATGTGGAGAGTTAGTCATACTCTCTTGACCGCCAGCAATCACAATTTTGGAGTCATTTAGTTTAATTGAGTTATAACCCATCGTTACCGCAGCTAAACCAGAGCCACAAACCTGGTTAATAGTTGTTGAAGTTTTTTCTTTATCGATACCAGCATTAATCGAAGCTTGTCGTGCTGGATTTTGACCACATCCAGCCTGAAGTACTTGTCCAAAAAAAACTGTATCAATCTCTGAACCTTTAAGTTTTGAATGTTCAACACACTTTTTAATAGCTATTGATCCAAGTTCTGTTGCTCTGTAGTTAGATAAACTTCCTTCAAATGAACCTATAGGAGTTCTAAAAGCTGAAGTAATAACAATGTCATTGTCTTTAGTCATAATTTATGAATACACAATTAAATTCAAATAATATAGATATAATTACAAAAGATGAATAAAAAAATTTTAAACATTGTAGTATTCATTATAGTCTCAACCATTCTTTTGTATTTTGCTAGAAATAATTACAAAGAATTTAATTTAAAAAAGGCAGTTTCTGCATGCATTTTAGCTCAAAAACAAAAATCACAAAGTTTTGACAAAGATGTTGTTAAGAAAGAATGTGAAGCAAAAATTAATAAATTAGGAAATTAAATTATGTATTTAAATACTAAATTAGAGGAATTTAGTAAAAATATAAACATTGCTCTCATTGGATGTGGAAAATTTATTTCTATGTTTTTGTCACAATATAATCAACTAAAGAAAATTAAAATTGATACAATAATTGATATAAATATAGATAAAGCTAAAAAAAATTGTTTAAATAGCGGTTTAACAAAAGAAAAAATAAAAGAGATAAATTTTGTTAATTCTATTGATGATGCTATTGAAAGAAATATCGATATATTTATTGAAGCAACAGGAAATCCAATTTTTGGAACAGTGCATGCTTGTAAAATTATTAAAAAAAAAAAGCATTTAATTTTAGTAAATGTAGAGGCTGATGTAACTTGTGGAAAATATCTTTCAGATCTTGCAAAAAAAAACGGTGTAATATGTTCCATGGCTTATGGAGATCAACCTTCTTTAATTTTGGAACAAGTTGAATGGGCTAAATTAAATGGTTTTTCAGTTGTTTGTGCTGGAAAAGGAACGAAATATCATCCTACATATGAATATTCCACTCCTGATACTGTATGGGATCATTATGGCTTAGATAAAGAAAGAGCTGAAATTGAATCAGGAATGAATCCTAAAATGTTTAATAGTTTTTTGTGTGGTGATAAATCTGCTATTGAAATGTGTGCTGTAAGCAATGCAACAAATTTAAAATGTCCTAATAATAGTCTTAGCTTTCCACCAATTGGAGTTTATGATATTGCAAAAAAACTTATTCCTAGATCTGATGGAGGTCTAATTGATTATGAAGGTCAAGTAGAAGTTATTTCAAGTATAGATCTAGAAAAAAAAGAAGTTCCAAATAACTTAAGATGGGGAGTTTACATTGTAATTAAAGCACAAAATCAATATGTTAAAAATTGTTTTAAAGATTACGGTATTATAACGGATGATACCGGTAATTATTCTGCTATTTGGAGACCATATCATTACATAGGACTCGAGCTAGCTCAATCAATTTATTCTATAGCCCTTGAAAATAAGGCTACAGGATTTATAAAAAATTATAATGCTGAAGTAGGAAGTTTCGCAAAGAAAGATTTAAAAGCAGGAGAAAAATTGGACGGTGAGGGGGGATATTGTGTAAGAGGAAAACTTTTAACCTCAAAAAAATCTAAAGATGAAAGAATTTTACCACTTGGACTAACAGATGGTGCTATAACAAACAAAGATATAAAGAAAGATCAGGTGATAAAAATAACTGATGTTGAACTTGATTTACCCACAGAAGTAATGAATGCTAGAGATTATCAATATAATTTAATATAAATATTAATAATTAATTTAGTATATTTATCTTCCAATGAAATTAAATAAAAATTGATTTTTGATGATAAAAAAAGTAAGTAAAAATAATTCAGATAATGCCCTCGTGGTGAAATTGGTAGACACAAAGGACTTAAAATCCTTGCCCATTTGGGAGTGCCAGTTCGAGTCTGGCCG
>MDSW01151528.1_pt1 | contig 13744 bp, 10 predicted proteins | sample 811171 | NCBI WGS metagenome assembly MDSW01 (sample SAMN05326641, study PRJNA326480) | marine metagenome | isolation source: seawater | place: Atlantic Ocean: North West | collected 2012 | reverse complement strand
GGGCCGAATAGCAGGATCACGCTGGAACCGATCGAGAACCGCCCCATCTCGTCCCCGCGGGCGTAGTAGGCCTGCTCGAGCGCAGTGTCCGAGAAGTTCTCGTCGCGCGGGGCGGGGCGATGTGGCGGACAGATCTGGCCGGCCCAGCGCGTGTGAATGCCGCCGACGATGAACGCGCCGACCATCACCACGGCCATCGGCCCGACGGCCGTGTCGAACAGTGTCACGAGCCGTTCGTTGCGCGCGAACAGCCGCGGTATGGATCGCACGCAGCGCGGATTGACCCCGAAAAGCCGGCCCGGCACGTAGCGCATTTCGCGCACGCAGCCATCCATCGGCATGTGCACGCGGTGATAATTGTCCGGGGCGAGATAGAACGTGGCATAGCGGCCGCCGAGAAACGCGGCCGACCACGCTTCACTGCCACCGAGCAGGGTGCGCAGGTCGTAGGCCATCCCCTTGGTCTGACAGATCGTGCCGGTACGGGCGTCGCCGAATGCGCCGAGCGTGCCGTCGACGGGGGATACGACGAGCTCCCGATCATCCGGCATCGGCCGCGCGCCCGGCGCGAGCGCGCGGGTGAAGAAGGCATTGAAACTGGCGTAGGCGCGCGCATCCGGCTGGGCCGCCTCGGTCATGTCGATGCCGGGGTAAAGCCGCATGAACACGTCGATGAGGCGTTGCTTGAGCCAGGGCAGGCGCGCCCGCGCGAGCGCGTGGGCCGCGCGCGAAATCGCACGTGTGGGCAGGAACCAGAACAGGGCAGCGAACAGGCGGTCGCCGGCGCTGGCCGGAGAGGATGACGTCATGCGCAGCGGTGGTCACTCGATTGATGCGCGCAGCGTAGCGTCACCGCGACGGCACGCAAAGCGGTCAGGTGGTTTATCCTAGCTGCGCCGCTGCCCGACCGGTGGCCTGCGTGTGCGCGTTTTCGAAGTTCGCTACCTGCAACAGTGTGGCGGCACGCGCGCTGGCGCCGGGCGCGGGCGCACTCAAGCCGTCGACAAACGAGCAGGTATGACCGACAACGACAACAACGAAATCGCCAGCACGCTTACGCGGGTTCTCGACTACATCCGCTGGGGGGCGTCGCGTTTCGTTGCGGCCGAGCTCGCCTTCGGCCATGGTAGCGACAACGCCATCGACGAGGCCGCCCACCTGGTGCTCGATACGCTGCGGCTGGGCCCGGAAATGCCCGATGCCTATCTCGACGCCACGTTGACGCCCGCAGAGCGTGCAGCCGTGATCGCGATCATCGAGCGCCGTATCGAGAGCCGTCAGCCGGCGGCTTACATCACCCGCAAGGCCTGGTTTGCCGGGCTCGAATTCTTCGTCGACGAGCGCGTGATCGTGCCGCGTTCGCCCATCGCGGAGTTGATAGAAACCGAGTTTCAGCCCTGGCTGGGGCATCGCGAGCCGTTGTCGATTCTGGATCTGTGTGCCGGCAGTGGCGCGATCGCCATTGCCTGTGCGCTGGCATTTCCAGAGGCGCGCGTGGTCGCCACCGACGCCAGTACCGATGCGCTCGATGTCGCGCGCATCAACAGCGACAAGCACGATATCGGCCCGCAGGTCGAATACGTCGAGGCCGATCTGTTCGACGGACTGCCCGCCGAGCGTTTCGACCTGATCGTGAGCAATCCGCCGTATGTCACCCGTGACGAGTGGGCGGGTCTGGCGCCGGAGTATCTGCACGAACCGGGCTTTGCCTTTCATGGCGATACCAATGACCTGTCGCTGGTTACCCGACTGCTGTTCGATGCCTGCGATTACCTGAGCGACGACGGGCTGCTGATACTGGAGGTCGGTTACAGCGCGTTCTTGCTGGAACAGACCCATCCGGATCTGCCGATAACATGGGTCGAACTGGAGCGCGGCGGGCTCGGCGTGGGCGTGCTCGAAGCCGAAGACTTGCGCGCCTGGGTCGATGCCCAGCGCGAAACCACGAGCTAATATGGAACCTCTGATCTATTCCTCCGCGCATCGCGTTTGTGTCCCCAAAGGCGTTGATACAAGACGCAGAGCGCAGCGTCCGGGTCATTCCCGGAACAAGCTCTGCAACGCGGTAGCGGCGTCTTTGGGGCCAAACTTTTCTCGCAACGCGAGAAAAGCCGGGGCTTTGCGCGCGCCTGGACGGCGTCAGCGCTCGCTACCGTGCAATCAGCACGCTACGCTCGCGCTTCCTTGCCAGGCGCGCGCAAAGTCCTCCGGCGCGACCACGCAGGAATAGAGCAGAGGTTCCTATGGCAGGCAATACCTGGGGCGAACGATTCACGGTCACCACCTTCGGCGAAAGCCATGGTCCGGCGATCGGCTGCATTGTCGATGGCTGCCCGCCCGGCATCGAGATCAGCGAAGCCGATTTGCAGGCCGATCTGGATCGCCGCAAGCCGGGCACATCGCGCTATGTGACCCAGCGTCGCGAGGACGACTGCGCGCGCATCGTCTCCGGTGTTTTCGAGGGCCGGACCACGGGCACGCCGATCGGTCTGATCATCGAGAACACCGACCAGCGTTCGCGTGACTACTCCAAGATCAAGGACGTGTTCCGCCCCAATCATGCGGACTATGCCTACGTGCAGAAATACGGTATTCGTGACTATCGCGGCGGCGGGCGTTCCTCCGCGCGCGAGACGGCGACCCGCGTGGCGGCCGGCGCGATCGCGCGCAAGGTGCTCGCCGAGCGCTTCGGCGTGCGTATCCAGGGTTATCTCGCAGCGATGGGGCCGCTCACGCTCGCCTGCGAGGATCTGGATGCGGCCAATCACAACCCGTTCTTCTGCGCCGAGCCGACTCGGCTCGAAGAGCTGGAGAACTACATCAACGCGCTGCGCAAGGACGGCGATTCGATCGGCGCGCGCATCAACGTCGTCGCGACCGGCGTGCCGCCGGGGTGGGGCGAGCCGGTGTTCGACCGGCTCGACGCCGAGATCGCCAAGGCCCTGATGAGCATCAACGCGGTCAAGGGCGTGGAGATCGGCGACGGCTTTTCGGTGGTCAATCAGCGCGGCTCGGAACACCGTGACGAGATGGCGCCGGACGGCTTCGCCAGCAATCATTCCGGTGGTATCCAGGGCGGCATATCCAGCGGCCAGACGATCCGTGCGAGCATGGCGCTGAAGCCGACGTCGAGCATCATCATTCCCGGCGACACCATCGACACGCAGGGCAACGCCACGCAGATGCGCACCACGGGACGGCACGATCCCTGCGTCGGTCTGCGGGCGACGCCCATCGCCGAGGCCATGCTCGCGCTCACGCTGCTCGATCACGCGCTGCGCCATCGCGCGCAAAACGCGGACGTGCAGGGCACACTCGCGCCCATCGCCGCCGAGCGCGGTTGAGGTTTGGACTTTCGTTTACATCGCAAGTCGATGACCAGACGGCATAATATGAACGCATCCGCACATTGCCCGGGGGATTCCGTTTCGATGACCACCAAGATCAAGACCACCGCCGCCACGGCGCTCATCGTTTCCGCGCTCGCGGGCGGCGTCGCCCACGCCGACATGGACACGGCGCGCCAGGCGCTTTCGAACAACGACTTCCCGGCGGCTGTTGAGGCGCTCGACGAGGTGCTGGCGCAGTCGCCCAACGACGCCGAGGCACGTTTTCTCAAGGGGTTGGCGCTGGCGCGAAGTGGCGACACCGGCGGCGCGCTGGACGTGTTCAATGCGCTGGTAAAGAACAACCCCGACATGGCCGAGGCCTGGAACAATCTGGGTGTGCTGCGTGCGCGCGACAACGATCTGGCCGGCGCCCAGACCGCGCTGGAAAAAGCGGTCGAGATCAATCCCGAACATGGTCCGGCGCAGGAAAATCTTGGTGATATCTATGTCGCCATGGCGCAGACCGCCTACAGTCGCGCGGGCGAACTGGAAAGCGACAACGCCATCGCGCGCGCCAAGAGCCAGCAGCTGGCCGAATTCATCGGCGGCGGCATGAGCAGTGCGCCGGCCGCCGCGGGCCAGGGCACGTCCACGCCGCCGGCGGTGCCGAATGTCACCCGCGGCGCGCAGGCACAGGTGGCCGTCGACACGAGCACGCCGCAGGCCACATTGCAGACCTGGGCGAAGCTCTGGTCGGCGCAGGACGTGCGCGGCTATCTGTCCATGTACGGCGATGCGTTCGTGCCGTCAGATGGCATGAGCCGCTCGGCCTGGGCTGCGCAACGCCGCGACCGGGTCGGTTCACCCGCGCGCATCGATATCGGTTTGAGCAATACCCGGATCGACCGCCGTGGTGAGCAGGCGCTGGTGACCTTCACCCAGCGCTACGAGTCCAACACCTATCAGGACGAAGAGCGCAAGGCGCTGCTCATGGGTGAAATGGCCGATGGCTGGCAGATTCTGCGCGAAGGCGGGGCCGACGAGGTCGCCTTCACGGTTGCCGAAAATGCGGCGCCGGCGCAAACGGAAAGTGTCGATAGCCGCATCGTTGCGGACGACGCGTCCGGCGAGCTTGCCGATACGCCGCCCGCCGACGCCGAGGCAATGCAGGCACGCGCGCAGTCCGAAGCGCCGCCGACCGACGAGGGCGCATCGCAGCAGCCCGCCGGGCAGACCGCCGCTGGGCAAACGGCAAACAACGCGCCGGCGGGTTCGGCGCCCGCGCAAATGCAGGCCGAAAGTCAGGCGCAGGCCCGTGAGGCCGTTGAACGTGCGCTGCAGGACTGGGCTGCGGCCTGGGCCGCACAGGACGTCGGGCGTTACCTGAACGCGTACAGCGACAACTACAAGCCGCGCGGTGGCGTGTCGCTGAGCGACTGGGTGCGCGGACGCCGCCAGTCGGTGAGTTCACCGGCCTGGATCAAGGTAGAGATCAGTGATCTGCAGGTCAGCCTGCTGGGCGATGACCGCGCGCAGGCCAACTTCAACCAGCATTACCACTCGAACACCTACGAAGACCGCGAGCGCAAGCGCGTGACGCTGGTGCGCGAAGACGGCGGCTGGCGGATCGTACGCGAAAGCTGATCGGCGTCGCGTTCACAGCGCCGGCGTTCGAACCCGGTCGAGCAGGGCGAGCAGCGCGTCCGCGGCGTTAGAGAGCGTGCGCCGTGGATGTCGAATGGCGCCCAGTCGCCGCTGGATGAACAGCCCCGGTATGTTCAGGCGCACGAGCTCGGGGTGCTCCATCGACGTGGGCAGGACCGTCCAGCCAATGCCGACCCCTGCGAGCATGCGTAACGTCTCCAGATAGTGGCTGGTCATGCGCGGCGTGATACTCACGTCTAGTGCGCCCAGGGCGTGCGCGATGATCGCGTAGGTGTAGCTCTCCACCGGCGGTAGCACACAGGCATGCGGTGCGAGATCCGCTGCCGTGATGTCTTGTTTGGCCGCCAGCGGATGGTCGCGGCCGACGAAAACGCTCATTGGGTCCGGCCAGATGCAGTCCTCCACGAGTGCCGGGTGTGCCGGTGTCGGCAGCGTGATCACCGCGACCTCGCGCTCGCCGTTGGCAACGCTGCGACAGGCGGCCTCGGAATCCACGAACACGATCTCCGGCTCGACCTGCGGGTAGCGTTGCACGAAGGTGCGCAGCACCGCCGGCATGCGGTGCAGCCCCACGTGATGCGAAAGCGCCAGCCGCAGATTGCCCGCGACTTCGGCACCGAGGTTGTCCAGCGCGCGTCCGCCGTCCTGCAATGCCGCGAGCAGTTCGCGGGCGTGCGGCAACCACGCCCGCCCGGCCTCGGTAAGTGCTACCCCACGGCCGATGCGGTCGAACAGCGCATGCCCGAGGCGTTGTTCGAGGGTGGCCAGGCGCTTGCTGATCGTGGGCTGGCTCAGATGCAACGCTTCGCTGGCTGCCTGAAACGAACCCAGGTCACAGACAGCCACAAACGCACGAATCGAGTCGGTCTGCATGGCTTCTACGCATGCGAAAAGGTAATTGATTATATCCGAAAGATTCACTTGAGTAATCGACGGCGCGACCGTAGTCTTGCGCCATCGCAAGTCAGGAGGCAGTGATGGGTCAGACCCTCTACGAAAAACTCTTCAACGAACATCTGGTCCGCGAGGAGGACGGCAACGCGCTGCTCTATATCGACCGGCACATGGTCCACGAGGTGACATCGCCACAGGCGTTCGAAGGCCTCACATTGGCAGACCGTCCGGTTTGGCGCGTGAACGCCAATCTGGCCGTGCCCGATCACAACGTGCCCACCGTCAACCGCGACGGCGGGATTGCGGACACCATTTCGCGTGCCCAGGTCGACGCGCTGCTCAAGAACTGCAATACCCACGGTATCCGCCTGTTCGGGCTGGGTGATCCGCGTCAGGGCATCGTGCATATCATCGGCCCGGAACAGGGCGCGACCCAACCGGGGATGACGATCGTCTGCGGCGACTCGCATACCGCGACCCACGGCGCCTTCGGCGCGCTGGCCTTCGGTATCGGCACCTCTGAGGTCGAGCATGTGCTGGCGACACAGACGCTGCCCCAGGCGCGTGCCAAGACCATGCTCGTTCGTGTCGACGGCCAAGTCGCGCCGGGCATCTCCGCCAAGGACATCATGCTCGCGATTATCGGCAAGATCGGGACCGCCGGCGGCACCGGCTACGTCATCGAGTACGGCGGCGAAGCGGTACGGGCGCTGTCGATGGAAGGGCGCATGACCATCTGCAACATGTCGATCGAAGCGGGCGCCCGTGCCGGCATGGTGGCGGTCGACGACACCACCGTGGAATACATGCGTGGACGCACCTACGCGCCTGATGGGACGCAGTGGGATGCCGCCGAGGCCTACTGGCGCACGCTGGTTTCCGACGACGACGCGGCATACGACGAGGTCGTGGTGCTCGACGCCGCCGAAATCGCGCCCCAGGTCACCTGGGGCACCTCGCCCGAGATGGTCGGGCCCGTCACCGACCGCGTGCCGTCTCCCGATCAGGCGGCCAGCGACACGCAGGCTGAAAGCTGGCGAGCCGCGCTCGAGTACATGGATCTCACGCCGGGCGTGCCCATGACCGAAATCATGCTCGACAAGATCTTTCTTGGCTCATGCACGAACGCGCGCATCGAGGATCTGCGCGTTGCGGCGAAGTATCTCGAAGGCCGGCGCATCGCGCCGAATATCGAGCTCGCCATGGTGGTGCCCGGTTCCGGCCTCGTGAAGCAGCAGGCCGAAAAGGAAGGTCTGGACGAGATATTCAAGGCGGCCGGGTTTGAATGGAGAGACGCCGGTTGTTCGATGTGCCTGGGCATGAACGACGACAATCTGTTGCCCGGCGAGCGTTGTGCATCGACTTCCAATCGCAATTTCGAAGGCCGCCAGGGCAAGGGTGGGCGAACCCATCTGGTCAGCCCGGCGATGGCCGCCGCCGCGGCCGTGTACGGGCACTTCGTGGATATCCGCGAGCTCGGCATCGCCGGCTGATGAGCGCAAGCGACGACGTTTCAGCGCCCGAGGACTGGGATGCGGGCCAATACGCCCGGCATGCCCGCTTCGTGCCCGAGCTGGCCCGCTCGCTCGTCGACTGGCTCGCCCCGGAAGCCGGCGAACGGATTCTGGATCTGGGCTGTGGCGACGGTGTGCTCACGCAGGCGATCGCCGCTCGCGGCGCACGTGTTCTCGGCGTCGATCGCAGCCCGGCGTTCGTGACCGCGGCTCGTGACCGCGGCGTCGAGGCGATTGTCGGCGACGGGCACGAATTGCAATACGAGCAGTGTTTCGATGCCGTATTTTCCAATGCGGCGCTGCACTGGATGATCACCGACCCGCAGGCCGTGATTCGCGGTGTCGCGCGCGCCCTGCGTACCGGCGGGCGGTTCGTCGCGGAATTCGGCGGCGAAGGCAATATCGCGCCCATTCATGCCGCGCTACGTGACGAGGCGGCGGCACGCGGGCGTGATCCCGATCAGCTCGACCCCTGGTACTTTCCGTCGCTGGAAACCTATATGGATCAGCTGGAAAGCGGCGGTTTCTCGATTGTGCGTAAAGAGTGTTTCGAGCGTCCGACGCCACTGCCGGGCGATGTCTCGAACTGGCTGCAAACGCTGGCGGGGCCTTTTCTCCAGGCGTTCGAAGTCGGCACGGCGCGCGAGGCATATGTCGCGGCGGTACGCGCGCGTCTGATCCCGGAACTGTGCGACAACAGCGGCCAATGGATCGCGCCCTATGTGAGGCTGCGTTTCGAAGCACGCAAGAACTGATTGACGATAAAAATATTTTCGACACCGAGAACGAATCATGCAGGCATTTACCGTTCACGAAGGCATCATCGCGCCGCTCGACCGGTCCAACGTCGATACCGACGCCATCATCCCGAAGCAGTTCCTCAAGTCGATTCGGCGTACCGGGTTCGGCCCACATCTGTTCGACGACTGGCGGTATCTCGATCAGGGCGGGCTGGAGACGGAGATTGCCAGTCGACGCGAGAACCCCGAGTTCATTCTCAACACCGCGCCGTATCGCGATGCGAGCATCCTGCTCGCGCGGGAGAACTTCGGCTGCGGTTCGTCCCGCGAGCACGCGGTGTGGGCGCTGGAGGACTTCGGTTTCCGGTGCGTGATCGCACCGAGTTTTGCCGATATCTTCTACAACAACTGCTTCAAGAATGGTGTGTTACCGGTTGTTCTTGAAGCAGAGGAGGTGGATGCGTTGTTCAAGGCCGCCGAAGTCGAGCGCGGACTGAGCGCGCGGGTCGATCTCGTCGAGCAGCGAATCGTGTTGCCCGGCGGCCGGACATACGACTTCGATATCGACGCCTATCGGCGCAAGAACATGCTCGACGGCCTGGACGACATCGGTCTGACGCTGCAGCATGCCGACGAGATTCGCGCTTTCGAGGCGCGGCGCGCTCAGGAAAAACCGTGGCTGTTCCGCGATCTATAAGCGAATTCTCAGCCGGTAACTGAAACCATAAGGACACCCTGAATTCATGACTGCACGTATTCTTGTGATGCCCGGCGACGGCGTCGGCCCGGAAATCTGCCGCGAAGCGGTTCGCGTGCTCGATGCGCTGGCCAGCGATCACGGCCTGGACATCGAACTCGAGGAAGCGCTGGTCGGCGGTGCCGCCATCGACGCGGAGGGCGAGCCGTTGCCGCCGGCATCGCTCGATGCGGCGCGCGCGGCCGATGCGATTCTTTTCGGTTCGATCGGCGGGCCGGCGTGGGACGATCAGCCGCGCGAGAACCGGCCGGAGTCCGGGCTGCTGCGGCTGCGCAGCGAGCTGGGGCTGTTCGCGAATCTGCGCCCGGCGATTCTGTACCCGCAGCTGGCGCATGTCTCGGCGCTCAAGCGCGACATCGTGTCCGGGCTCGATATCATGATCGTGCGCGAGCTGACCGGCGGGATCTACTTCGGTAAGCCCTCCGGCATGCACAAGAACGCGAACGGCAAGCGCGAAGCGTTCAACACCATGCGCTACGACGAGGGCGAGATCGAGCGCATAGGCCGTACCGCTTTCGATATCGCCCGAGCGCGCGGCGGGCGGCTGTGCAGTGTGGACAAGGCCAATGTGCTCGACGTCTCCCAGCTGTGGCGGGACGTTATGAACGAGATCGGCCGTGAATACGACGACATCGAACTCACGCATATGTATGTCGACAACGCCGCCATGCAGTTGGTGCGCGCGCCCAAGCAGTTCGATACCGTCGTGACCGGCAACCTGTTCGGCGACGTGCTTTCCGACGCCGCGGCCATGCTCACGGGCTCGATCGGCATGCTGCCCTCGGCATCGATGGACGCCAACGGCAAGGGGCTCTACGAGCCGGTGCATGGCAGTGCGCCGGATATCGCGGGCCAGGATGTCGCCAACCCGCTGGCCGTGATCCTCTCGGTGGCGATGATGCTGCGCTATACGCTCAAGCGGCCGGACCTGGCCAAGAAGGTGGAAAGCGCGGTGGGCTACGCGCTCGATCGGGGGCTGCGCACGCGCGACATCATGGACGACGAGAAACAGATCGCGAGCACCCAGGAGATGGGTGGCGCGATTGTCGATATGCTACGCTAACGCCCATTCCCACTTACTTTCCGGAACCAGATCAGGTACCTAAATGGCCAAGGAATATGATGTTGCCGTCGTTGGCGCCACCGGCGCGGTCGGCGAGACCATGCTCAAGATCCTCGAGCAGCGCGATTTCCCGATTCGCAATATCTATCCGCTAGCCAGCGAACGCTCGGCCGGCAAGAAGATCCAGTTCAAGGGCAAGACCGTCACCATTCAGAACCTCGCGGAATTCGATTTCTCGCAGGTGCAGATCGGCCTGTTTTCGGCCGGCGGTTCGATCTCCGAAGAGTTTGCGCCCAAGGCGGCCGAAGCCGGTTGCGTGGTCATCGACAACACGTCGCACTTTCGTCAGGCCGAGAACGTGCCGCTGGTGATTCCGGAAGTGAACCCGGACGCGATCGCGGATTACACCAACCGCGGCATCATCGCCAATCCGAACTGCTCCACCATTCAGATGGTGGTCGCGCTCAAGCCGATCCACGATTTCGCCTATATCGAGCGTATCAACGTGGCGACCTATCAGGCCGTGTCGGGCAGCGGTGCGTCCGCAATCCGTGAGCTGGCCGATCAGAGCGCGCGCCTGCTCAACGGCAAGGAAATCGAAAAGCCGGCGGCGTATCCGAAGCAGATCGCTTTCAACGCGCTACCGCATATCGATGTCTTCCTCGACAACGGCTATACGAAGGAAGAGATGAAGATGGTCTGGGAGACGCGCAAGATCCTGGGCGACCAGAACATCCGCATCAATCCGACAGCCGCGCGCGTGCCGGTGTTCTTCGGCCACTCCGAAGCGGTTCATATCGAAACTCGCGACAAGGTAACGGCGGAGAAGGCGACCGAACTGTTCCGCTCGGCGCCGGGTGTCACCGTGCTCGATACGCGTGAGCCGGGGGGCTATGCGACGGCGGTGACCGAGGCCGCGAACGAGGACGACGTCTTCGTCTCGCGGATTCGTGAAGATATTTCGCACGAGAACGGTCTGGATTTCTGGGTCGTTGCCGATAACGTACGCAAGGGTGCTGCACTCAACAGTGTGCAGATCGCCGAGAAGCTGATCGAAAAGTACATCTAAAAAACCAAGGGCATGGCCGCCGACTGGCGGCCGTGTCGGTTCGCCGGCAAGCACAAGGGTCTGCGCGGCGGACCGAGTCAGGGGGATACGAAGGCGTCGTGCTCGAATCAAGCCCGTTTATCAGGCGCAGGCTGCGGCGTGCGGCCGTTGCCGTTCTGCTTTGCCATGCCGGCGCAGCCTCCGCCCTGGGTTTTGGCGCCATACGCGTCCACTCCGCGCTCAATGAGCCGCTGGATGCGACCATCAATCTGGTCGCGGTCACGCCGGAAGAAAGAGCCGCGCTCGACGTGCAGATGGCCAGCGTGGACATGTTCCAGCGCTTCGGTATCGAGCGTACGGCGCTGGCCGACCGTATTCGTGTATCCGTGGCAGAGGGCGCGGGCCCAGGCCAGGTTCAGGTCCGGCTGACGACCCGCGGTGTAGTACGCGAGCCGTTCCTGCGCTTTCTGATCGAGGCCGATACAGGTGCCGGGCGCGCGTTGCGCGAATACACCGTGCTGCTCGATCCGCCCGGCCGTGCGCCGGCCGCACCGGCAACCGCCGCGCAGCCGTCGGCGGCCCCGGCGCAGGCCGCGCCGGCGCAAACCGCAGAAGTTACCGCGCCGCGTTCTACGCCTGCCCGCACTTCCGCGGAGCCGTCCGGCCCTGCAAGCAACGAGTACGGGCCGGTGCGCGCGGGCGAAACACTCTCGCGGATCGCGCGCCAGGTCCGTCGCCCGGGCGCAACGTCCGAGCAGATGCAGGTGGCGATCTATCGCAACAACCCGCAGGCGTTCAGCGACAACATGAACGTATTGCTGCGCGGAGCCATGCTGGCCATCCCGCCGGTGGAGCGCATCCGCGCGATCGCGCCGGACGTCGCGCGTGCCGTCGTGGCCGAGCAGCGTGAGCAGGCCGTGGCGAGCATCGCCGCCGAGAATCAGGCCACGGCAACGAGCACGTTGTCGCGCGCCGAGGCGCCGCCAACCACCACCCAGGCGCGTCTGCGTCTGGAGGCGCCTCGGGCGATCGGGACACGAGGCGACGGCGGCGGCGCCGTGGGTACCGCCGGTTTCGGGCGTCTTCTTATGCCGGAATTCCCGGCCAGCGACGACAGCGTTGCGGCGGCCGACGCCGTCGACAACGCACAACAGCCGGCAGCCACCGACGCGACGCCCGCAGAGCCTGGTGTAGGCGGCGGCGCGGATACAGCGACCGAGGGCGTGACATCGAGCGCAGCCGACGAGGCCGACCCCATGGTGTCGGGTGGCAATAGTGTCGCCGAGGGCGGTGACGCCGTCGACGCCAGCGAGAACGTCGGCAGCGATCCGAACCAAGCGACAGAAGGCGTCGCGCCCGATGCGACGCTCTCGGCGGATGCGCCGTCCGCCGAAGCGGAACCGGTGGCTCCCGCCTCGGATACGGGCGAGGCCTATCAGCCCTTGCCGAGCGAGAATCAGGACGTCGCCTACAGTGGCGGCTCGAACAGCCTGCTGCATCCGCGTAATCTGTTGCTGCTTGCGGCCGGCCTGCTGCTACTCGTTGCGTTGCTGATCTGGAACCGTCGCCGTCAGTACAAGCCGGTGACGCTCGATTTCAACGACGTCGATACGGAAAGCGCCCCCGGCGCGGCCGTCGAAGACGAGCAGGGCGAGGCGCCGTACTACGAAGCGCCGGCCGCCGAGCCCGTGCCCGCCGACGAAGCGCTCGCGCCGTCACTGCGCGTACAGGAAGCCGACCGGCAGATGAAGGTCGGTCTGTTCGATGAGGCGCGTGCCGGTCTCGAGGAAGGGCTCGCGCACTATCCGGACGACAGGGGCCTGCAGGACAAGCGCCTGGAGCTGGATTATGTCGCCGGCGACAGTGCGGCATTTTCGGAAAACGTCGAACGTTTCGGCAGCCAGTTGAGCACTGACGGCGTGCGCTGGGCCGGTGTGGCGACCATGGGCCGCGTACTCCTGCCGCAGGATCCGCGTTTCGGCTTTACCGACCGTCAGGAGGACCGCGAGACGGCGCCCGTCGAAGCGCCGGCGCCGCAGCGCGAGTCTGCCCAGTCGATCATCGAGTGCTTCGAGGCCGGCGTCGAGGACGACACGGCCGATTCACTCGACGCCATCGCTGAAAGCGACGACAGCGATCGCTATTTCTCGCTCGACGACGATACCCCGGCCGATACCGCAGGCGACGCCACCGATACACTCGACGGGCGCGATATCCCCGCGCACACGCTCGACGACGAAGCGTCCGCGGGCCGCGATTCCAGCGCCTACGATCTCGGCAGCGACGGCGGCTTCGAATGGCAGGATCAGGAAATCGATACCAGCGGCACCCGCGAGCATGATCTCGGCGACGATCCGGGTATGACTTTCGACCTGGATACATCGTCGTCCGATACGCCGGCGGAGCCCGACAAGCCTGCGTATATCAAGCCGATCGACACCAGCGAGTTCGATCTCGGCGACGACGAGGCGCCGGCGAGCGACGACGCAGCGGACCCGGTCGAGGTACGCCTGGACCTGGCGCGCATGTATATCGACATGGAAGACCACGCCGCCGCACGCGAGTTGCTCCAAGAGGCCGTGAACGACGGTACCGAAGCACAGCGCGCGACCGCGCAAGAGTTGCTGAACAGCCTCTAGGGCCTGTTGCCGTTTCATGCGAGCGCCGCGTTGGAGACCGCAAATCGTGTTCTGCAAGGCGCGAGTCGCCGGTCGTGGCGTGCCACGATCAAGGC
>MDSW01109476.1_pt1 | contig 13744 bp, 13 predicted proteins | sample 811171 | NCBI WGS metagenome assembly MDSW01 (sample SAMN05326641, study PRJNA326480) | marine metagenome | isolation source: seawater | place: Atlantic Ocean: North West | collected 2012 | reverse complement strand
TACTTTTTTTAAGTTTCTTATTGATATATTTTTTTTGATAAAATCTAAAATTTGATCTGATAATGAACTGAACGAAGACATTTTTTTGAAAAAATTAGAATGCAAATTTTTAAAGATATATTTTATAAAAAATAAAAAATTAAAATTTTTATAAAAATGTTTTTTATAAACTAAAACAGTATTTGATTTTACTTTTTTAGGTAATTGAGCATCTAAATATATTAAAAAAATTAAAGTATCTTTAAATTTTGAAACATTTTTATTTGTATATCTATCTTTAAAATTTCCATTTTTATCAAAATTTTTATGGAATCCCCATGAAAAATAAATATTTTTGAATGAATGATTTGCTTCGAAATATTTTTTAAATTTAACTCTCGAAAAAAAAATTGATAAGAAAAATTTCACACTTATAATTAAATGATTAAATTTATATTTACTTTCAATTTTAGATTTTAAGAAGATAGTACCTGGTGCATTGCCAAATATTGGAAAATATGACAAAGAATGAGAGAAAAAATAATTTTTTCTAATTATTTTTTCTGTTTCGTTGATTATTCTTTTCTGTAAATTTGATATATTCATCAAACTAAGGGCAAATTTAATTTTTCCAAGCTTTCACATGCTTGTCGCCAACAACATCACCCATAACATCACATTTGTTACATGGAGAAAATTTTCTATCAGCGTTGTTAAGCCTCTTTCTGGCAATCATAGATCTTTTTCCCCTCCAAATTTCAGAAAACGAGTTCTTATTTAAATTTCCCAAAATTAATTTTTTTCCCCAATCATGGGAGCACATTAAAACATCTCCATTGTAATCAACAAAAAACATATAACTTGGATATGAACATATCTTTTTCAGAGGTTCTTTTAATGAATAGACTTTGAAAGAAGCATTCTCTAAATTTCCTGCTCTATTACTTAGAGTTAATCCAAAATCTTCTTGGGCTTCTTTATATCTATTTCTTATCACGTATTCCTCCTTCTTCAATTTTAATCCTTCACACATTTCATAAAATTTTTTTTCAGCATCTCCGCCATCATAAACACTGATCAAAATTGTTGTTAGCCCAGCATCAAAAAGTTGTTTTAATTTATTTTTATTTAATACATCACCATTAGTGACTATTTCAATTTTGGATTTAGGTAATGTTTTTCTTGCATACTCAATATCTCTAAATATATCTTTTTTAATTAATGGCTCATTAAAACCACAGTATGCGAATATCCCACTAAAATCATACTTTGATAAATCATCGCATAACTTGTCGTGTAGTTCATTGGAGAAAAACTCATTAACATGATTATAATTTGGATCACTTCTTGGGCAAAAAGAGCATTCTCTATTACAAACTCCAGAATTACTTACTTCGATTATAGCTGGAACAGGAACGCCTTGATCCATAAGTTTAAAAGACGCATTATATATCTTAGATTTTCTAGCAATATTAGGATCTAAAAAAACTTTTTTTTCGCTCATAATCTTATTTACCTGCTGTCCATCCTCCATCTGACAATATTGATGTTCCAGTAATCGAACCTGCTGCCTTTGTTGTTAAAAAATATACAATGGATGCTATTTCTAAAGTTGTAGAAAATTTATTCAAAGGTATTTTTTTTCTAATAAGATTTAACCTTTTTCTATTTTTTTTTATTTCATTATTATTAATAATAGTCTTAGTTGGCGAAACTGAATTAACTCTAATTCCAAATTTTCCAAGGTCCATTGATAGAGATTTTGTAAGTCCTTCTAAACCAAATTTAGTCATACAATAGATAGATCTGTTATAGGCCGCGATATGACCAAGTTGAGAGGAAATTGATATTATATTTCCTTTAATTTTGTATTTAATCATCTTTTTGGCAAATATTTGAGAGATTAAAAAAGTCGACTTTAAATTTATAGAAAGCATATCATTTAGTTCTTTTTCTGAAATAGCTAAAAAATGTTTTTGATTTTCTCCGGCAGCATTGTTAATCACATTATCAATCTTTAAATTAATTTTACTTAGTTTTCTAATAAACTTTGAATTTCTTAAATCTCCAACTAAAATTTTAATTTTAACGTTGAAAATTTTTTGTAATCTTTCCAATTTTTTTTTTTGATTTTTTTTTCTTACTGTTAAGACTAGATTATGTTTATTTGCAGCAAACTTTTTAGCAATTTCAAGACCTATACCTCTTCCTGCTCCAGTGATTAAAGTAGTATAACTTGTCATTATATTTTATACAATTCTCTCCAAGCTTTAGCATGCTTAGCTCCCAGAACAGTGCCTTCTGCATTACATTCTGTACAAGGGCTATCACATCTTTTACCTGTTAAAAGATTTTTTCTATATTTTGTTATTGTAGCATCAGTCCAAATGTCAAAGAAATTTTCAAGCATAATATTCCCTACAGTTCTTCTTCTTTGCCAATCCTGAGAACACAAAAAAATATCGCCGTTCCAATCGATTAAAACTGAGTAAGAAGGATAATAGCAGTAAGAAAATGTTTTAACACTATCTTGATTTCCTACCTTTATCGTTCCAGTTCTATTAGTGAGTTTTAATCCAAAATCCTCTTTTTCACTTAACCACCTATGTCTTTGTATAACAAAATCTTTGGGTACTTGGGCAGCATTAGTCATGTCAGTAAATTTTTTTATTTGTTCAGGACCATCGTATAAACTTACAAGTATCTTATTTACATTTGAGTTATAAAGTTTTTTTATTTTTTCTTTTGTAAGAGGATCTCCATTGGTAACTATTTCTACGAAAGCAGCTTCTGCCAATTTTTTTGATATTTTGTATATATCTTTATGTAGCATTGGTTCGCCATATCCACATAAGACTACTGATCCTTTATAATTAATTTCTTTAAGTTCTTTTGTTAGTTTGTCAATCAACTTCATATTCATTTTTTGATAAGTATCTGGAGCTACTGAAGGATCAGATTTTGGACAAAAAACACATTTCCTATTACATACATCTATTAAACTTAACTCTATCCAGCTAGGAATTGGGAAACCTTTATGACGAACAAGCTGATCATCAACGATTACAGTTCTTCTTTTTATGTTTATTTTTATTTGTTTATTAACTTTTTTAGTTCTTTTATTTGCTTGAATAGACATATTTACAAATATAGTACACTAATGTTCAAAGTTTGAACAGTAAAAATTTTATATAGATTTTTTTATCTCTTTTATCAAAATTTCCATGAGTTTTTTGGGCCCAAGAGTAAATCTGAGACTGTTCTTGCATGCTTCTATATTAGGAGCTTTTCTCGTCAAAATACCTTTTTTAATTAAATTATTAAAGATCTTTAAGCTTAAATTCTTGCTTTTAAAATCAACTAAAATAAAATTAGAGTAAGTTTTAAAACTTTTTAGTTTCAATTTTTGTAATTTATCGATTAAAAATTCTTTACCTTTATTAGTCTCCAAAATATATTTATTTACTATTTCATAATTTTTTAAAATTTCTTTTATCGCTAAACAAGAAATTGATGAAATTTCATACATTGGTCTCAAAGAATAAAGTCTCTTAATATTTTTTTTGTTAGATATAATATATCCAGCTCTTATACCTGCCATACCTATAGCTTTAGAAAATGTTCTTAAAATTATTAAATTTTTAAAACTCTTTAAAAATTTTATAGATGAATTTTTATAGAAGCCAAAATAAGCTTCATCTATTACTACGTAACATTTATTTGATTTTGCTTTTTTTAAAATTTTAAAAATATCTTTATCAGGAATAATCGTCCCAGTAGGACTGTTTGGGTTAGCAAGCATTATTAAGCTAGTCTTGCTATTTATTGATTTTATTAATTTATTAAAATTTAATTTTAAATTTTTGTCATATCCAATTTTAATTTGATTTGTTTTAAATATTTTACTGTAAACATCGTACATTCCAAATGTTGGGTTTAAAGTTAAAATCTTTGATTTTGGTTGAGTAAATAACTCAAAGCAATGTCTTATTCCTATATCAGAACCAGCAGTAATCATTATATTATCTCTTTTGACTTTATTAAATTTTGCTAATAAATCGTATATCTCTTCTATTTCAGGATATGCTGTAAAATGTTGAGATTGAATCTTCTTTTTGAATTTAGTTATAAAATTGCTATCGAATTCAGAAATTCTTTCATTGGCATCTAATCGAATTTTAGTAAGCCTAGTAGGAAAAATTCCTCTAAATCTTTTAATTCTATCTACTTGTTTGAAATTTTTAAACTTATTCATCTTTATTTCACCTTAATTATTTTTTTGTTTTCAATCTTAATTATTTTATCCGCTGAATTAAGATTGCTTAATTTATGAGTTATTAAAATTATTGTAAATACATGCTTAAGATTTAATAACTCTTTTATTATAGATTGTTCTGTTGACTCATCTAATGAACTAGTAGGCTCATCCAAAATCAATATTTTTGGTTCACGGTATAATGCTCTTGCAATTCCTATTCTTTGTTTTTCACCTCCAGAAATTTTAATACCTTTTTCGCCAACTATTTGATCTAAGCCATTTGGCATCTTTTGAATAAATTTTTCAAGTGATGCTAATTTAATCACTTTATTTATTTTTTCTTTGTCTATTTTATTTGCATCAATTCCAAAAGCAATATTATTGAATATGGTATCATCTAATAAAAAAATATTTTGCGGCACATACCCAATATTTTTTTGATAGGACCTAATATTATTAAAAATATTTACTGAGTCACATTTTACTTCACCTTGAGATGGATTAATTAAACCTAGTAAGATATGTGATAAAGTACTTTTTCCACTCCCTGTATTTCCAATAATACCTAAAAAATCATTTTTATTTATTTCATAATCAACATTTTCAAATATTAAATTTTCAGAATATGCTAAACTAATATTTTCTAAAGATATTTTATTATTAAAACTTATATTGTTTCCAGAAAGAGTCTTTTGATTGTCTTTAATCTTCAAGTTAATATCTTGACTCAATGTAGACAGTGAATTGAAAGCATATTGTAAATAATTATTAGCAGTAACAATTTTATTAATCGATGGTATTATCTTTATGATAGCTAACAAATAAACTCCTATTAAGGCAGTAAGTTGAGATAAGTCATAGTCTTTATTTACTAAAAAAATTATAAAGATAATTAATGAAATCACTACTGCTATTTCTATAAGATTTTTTTGAAATTTATTTATAAAAGTAAATCTGGTAACAAAATCTCTTATGCTATCTAAAGTATTTCTAAAATAATTTAAAAAAAAATTTCTATTATTAAAAACTATAAGCTCTTTAATACCGTCAAGTGATTGTTGCATAATTTTTTGTCTTGTTACATCTGCTTTAACTCTGTCTCCTCCAATTTTTTGGGTTCTTTTTTTTAATAAACTATAAAGTAAAATTAAAAATAAAAATGCAAAAGAAAATAAAATTATAGAAATGAAGGGATTAAAATAAAAAATAAAAACTAATAAAAAAAATAATAACATGCTCTCAACAACCAAAATAGTAATAAAACTTAGTGAATTTTCGAAAATATCTATTTCTACATTTAAATTTGAAATTAAATTTGAACTATTTTTATTTACATGAAATTTAAAATCTTGGTAAAGATATTTCTTAAATAAATCAAAAGTAAGATTCATTTTTGATTTAAATATAAATTTACTCTCAAGCCAATAAAAAATAACTAAATATAGGTTTTTAATAACAAAAATTAAAAACAATAAAAATAACAAAGTATAAATTTTTTTATACTCATCCAAATATGGAATTTTTAAATTTTCTATATAGCTATAAATGCCAACAACATTCTCACCAGAAAAATATTCAATTATTGGCAAAAAAGATGCTATGCTTATTGTTTCCAATATAGCTGCAACAAGAGATAAGGTAACAATTAAATATAATTTTTTTTGATCGTCTGGTTGTAGTAAGTTTTTTATTTTTATAATTGGTTTAATCATTTATAATTTTTGTAAAATTTAAAAACTCTATTGCTTACATTATCACTTTTTAAACAATATTCTTTTTTTTTTAAGTTAACTTTTTTTAATAAAAATAAATTTTCCTTAATAATTCTATTTAGCTGTGAATAATTTTTAATTCTAATTTTATCTAAATTCTTTAAACCATAATAAAAATTTTTTCCTCTACCAAATGGATCAATAAAATAGCCTGCTTTGTGCATGCTAATTGCTTCTAAAGTAGTCGTTGATCCAAAAGAAAATATGATTTTACTGTTATTCATATACCCATAACTAAAGTTAATTGATTTGTTTTCTAAAATTTCTACATTTGTATTTTTAAAAAAATTATTTTCGTATTCACTCCCTGAAAAATTTGCATGATGTTTTATTTTAATATTTAATTTTGGATACTGTAATGAAATTTTTTTGATCCAAGATCTGTTTAAATGTTCGTAATTATAGTAATTTTCATTATTAATATATAGCCAATCATTTGGGTTCATCCCCATAAAAAGAATATCAATTTTAGGAATAGATTTATGGTCTCTTTTTCTTGAGTACCAATCGTGCTCCAAAAAGAATGAGCCTACAGGTATAGTTTTTTTAATATTTCCACCTAAAATTTTAATTCTTTGACCAGAATATTTTTCCTCTGCTAATGAAAAGAAAATGTCAGTATCAATATAATAACTAATACACGTTTCTAAAATATTTTTTTGAGGCGTAGATGTTAAAATTCCACCAAATTTCTTAAAGTAATAATTTCTTATCGAACAAGTATTATAAAATCTGTCTTCCATGTAATATTTTCCTCTATTTTCCTCGAATATTCTAAAATTTTTGAGAATTGAAAATATGATTAAATTTAGAAAATACAGATAATTAAAACCATGCTTTATAGACATTAAAATTGTTTTCAAAAACAAACAAAATATTCTCTTTTTCTTTCCATTAAGCTGCTGTGAAGAAGTTGTAAAAAAAAGACTATTATAAAATAAACTAACATTTTTTTCTTTAAATGCTAATTTTCTTTTTGAAATTACTAAAGGCTTTTTAAACTTATTAATTAATAATCTATACCTATCAAATGATCTTTTATCTTCAATTCCATTTAAAATAAAATCATAAGAGTTGAATCGTTTTTTTTTAGATGAAAAAATTACTAATAAACCTAAATAAATTGATTTTATCAGTTCTTTAAGAAAGATAATTATAGTAGTGCTTAATACTTTAGAAAAGTTGCCTGATTTATAATTTATAGTGTTATGTAGCAACTGTTTATATTTTATTTCTAAAGTTTTTTTTGGAATATTAAAAATATCTGCAATTTCTTTTATAAAAAGTTTTGAATTATTTGATTTACTGAATCTATCAATAAGTTTTATAATATTAACTGAAATCTTGTAAGCATTTTTATCTTTTTTATTTATTCTAAAGTTTTTTATAGATCTTTCCATAATCTGACTTATCAATTTTCCAAAATTTTTTTCGATAATATTTTTAAAGAATTATTTGGAGGGCTAAGGGTATATTTTTTTTTAAATTCGTTTTTTATTTTTTCAATTTTTTCATTTTGCCACCAATTACCAATATCTTGAAAGATGTTATTTATGTGATTAGACATTTTTTCTTCATTAAGAAATATAATTTTAGCTTCTATGAGTTTTTCGTAATCTTGTTTTGCCTCTTCAGTCATCCAATTAAAATTAGATAAAAAAGCCACCGTTGGAATATTGGCTGTAATAGTTTCTAAAAAGGACGTTCCATCTCCAGAGTTAACAATTAATTTACTCTTTTTAAATATCTCTTTATTTTTTGAAGTACGATCAATTGAATATATTTGTCTATGAAAGATTATTTCTTTTAATATTTTATTTTCTAATTGACCTGAGTCATAATCATTAAAATGTAATTTTAAAATGCAAGAATTTTTAATTTCTTTTCTAAGATTAAATAATATTTTTTCTATAGAAATATTTTCTTTAATCATTTGTCCATAATCATCCCAAGGTCTTTTTCTTATGTTTGACATTTTGGGCATAAAAAAAAATACTTTATTTCCGCGAGTATTACTTTTTCTTAGTGAAATATTTTTAATATTAAATAAAGATTCACACTTATCTTTTTTTATATTTCCCCAAGAAAAAAATTTATCACTTTGATCAAAGCCAGGTTCTATAACTGTATTTTTGTTAGTAAAATAATTTGCTCCATGCTGTCCTACTATATAAGTTGAGCCTTTTTCAGCGTGATTGGCCGTATACAATTTGAAAATTTCATCATTGTGATACCCTACTGAAGTAAAAATAACTTTTGGGTTTTTAGGCCATTTTAAACTTTCTAGTTTTTGCTCTAAAGTCTGAAAGTTTTCTAAGCAGTCAGTAGGCAACAAACTTGAAATTAAAGATCTTGCTATTTTTTCAAAGTTCGTTTGCTGTATTTTATTTTTTTTAAAATCTATTTTTTTTCTTACATTTATATCAATCTTTTTCTTAGAATAAGTAGGCTCTAAAAAAATAAAAGGAAACTGTTTGAGATAAAATTTAAGTATTAAATCTTCTTTAAACTTTAACCCAGAAGAATAAATAAAATAATTTACTTTTTTAGAAAATAAATTAAAAATACTTAATGAATTAATAAACTTTTTTTTTAAAGAAATTTTTTTTTTTAGATTTTTTTCTTTTTCTTTTTTACCTTTAATTTTGATATTTTGGCAGTTGAAATTTAAAATTTCAAAAATTTTTGTATATAAAATATTATTAAAACCATTAAGATTTTTCGATGCCTTTTCTTCAAGATCTCCGACATTTTCAACAAAAAAATCTTCATGCTCATAGTCTGCTAGTATTATTTGATTTATATCAAATTTACTAAAAGCATCATTCAAACCGTGATATCTTTCACTTACTATTCCCAAAAAAATTTTTAACCAAGGACCAATTACAATTTCCCAAAATTTCTTTGAATAATTTTTTTTATGAAATTTGTTTAAATAGTTTGATAAATCAAGTATTAAAATATTGTAAACTTGAAAAATTTCATTCATTTGATTATTAATAGCTAGGCTTTCTTTACCTGCGCTATTAACTACTTCAAATTTATCTCTGTTTTTAAAAGAACTTTCTATTTTCTCTAAGCACCAATAGCCCATGTAGTATAAAGAACTGTTTTTTGGCCAACTTTCTTGGTTCGAGTCTAATATAAGACAATTATTTTTCTTAGATAAATATTTATCCATTCATTCTAATTCTTAATCTTCTAAGAATACTTACATTCAAAGGTTGTCCAAAATTTAATGTTTGAGGAGATTTTTTTCCTATTAATTTAGAAAAATATTTCGGCTCTAAACCATGCCCTGGTCTTATTCTTTTTATATTCTCAGTAGAAAATTTTTCTCCTTTTTTGATTTTTCTAATTGCAAAAATGGATCTTCTAAAAATTTTACTCAAATTTTCTGATTTATTTCTAAAAAAATTTTTTTTACCAGATATTGTTTTTGCAAGCATAATTCTTTTTTTAAACCTAGTGATTTCTTTTCCTTTTAAAGAAAAATCTATATCAAAACCTTTTTTTTGATTTTCAAGAGCTATATGCTTTTCAATTATTTCAGCTCCTGCAATTACTGAAGAAAAAGCAATATCATCATTTTTTGAATGGTCTGAAAATCCAATTATACATTTAAATTTTTCACGCATAATTTTGATATTATTTAAATTAAAATCACTTTCTCGTGAGGGATAATTGCTTACACAATAAAGTAGTGCAATATCTTTTATTCCACATTTTTTTGCATAATTATAAGTATTTGTAATTTCATCTAAAGAAGCCATTCCAGTAGAAATGATAACTGGTTTTTTTGTTTTTGAAATTTTTTTAATCAGTGAAAAATCTTTCATTTCAAATGATGCTATTTTATAAATGGGACAATTTAGTTTTTCTAAAAGATCAACAGCCGTTTCATCAAATGGGCTGCTAAAACACAAAATACCAATTTTTTTAGCATAATTAAAAAGATCTTGATGCCACTCATATGGGGTATGGGCTTTTTTATAAAGACTCCATAAACTATTATTTTTCCATAAACCCTTTTTAATTTTAAAATATTTTTTATTCGAATTAATAGTCATTGTTTCAGGCCTATAAGTTTGGAGTTTTACTGCGTCTGCCCCATTATCTTTAGCACACTTGATTAATTTTTTTGCTAAATTGAATTTTCCGTTATGGTTAGCAGAAATTTCTGCAACAAAAATAGGAAATTTGTTTTTAAAAATTTTTTTAAACTTATTGTTACCCATAATTTAAGCTTATAATAAATAAAATTATAAAATTTTAATTTTTTTGTTTAATTTTATAATTTGTTTTGTATTCAAAAAATTTGGATTATTTTCTGAAGTGTACTCAAAATCTTTTTGTACGCTTTTTCCTACTTCATTTAATGAATTTTTTTTGTAATCAAATTTATTTTCAGTAAATATTATGCTTGGCTGAATTAAGTAAAAATGCTTAAATTCTAAAATTTGATGAGCTTCATTTGCTGAACACATTTTTTCATGTAATTTCTCACCTGGTCTTATACCAATAATTTTTTGTTTTATATTTGGAGCCATTGCTTTGGCTAAGTCTATGATTCTTATAGAAGGAATTTTTGGTACAAAAATTTCACCTCCTCTCATAACTTTGAAACATTTCTCAACAAAATTTATAGCCTCATCTAATGTTATCCAAAATCTTGTCATTTTATTATCTGTAATGGGAATTGATTTAGCTTTTTGTTCTATTAATTTTTTAAATATTTGTACTACTGATCCACGAGATCCAACTACATTTCCATACCTTACAACTGAAAATCTTAATTTTTTCTTTCCAACTAAGTTATTTGAGGAAGTAAATATTTTATCTGCGGTAAGTTTAGTTGCTCCATAAAGATTTATTGGATCAGAAGCTTTGTCTGTTGATAAAGCAATTACTTTTTTTACATTTGTACTTAATGCGGCTTTAACTATATTTTCTGAACCAATTACATTTGTTTTGATAAACTCCATAGGATTATATTCAGCTATATCCACTTGTTTCAGAGCTGCTGCATGAACAACATAATCTACATCTTCCATTGCTAAAGTTAATCTATCTAAATCTCTTATATCACCAATAAAAAATCTTGTTATCTTTTGATCTTTGCTATTAAATTTTTTTTCCATTATTGATTGCTTAAGCTCATCCCTAGAATATATAATTATTTTTTTTGGTTTATATTTTCGTAAAATATGCTTACAAAATGAACTTCCAAAAGATCCTGTGCCACCTGTTATAAGTAAATTTTTATTATTAAACATTTTTGATATTTTTAGATTTAATTATTTAGATTCTTTCTAAGTTCATCGTATTCTTGCATTTTTCTTTTCATAAAATTTATTGTGAGCCTAGTCCTCTCTGAAATTCCTTTAGGTGTAAGAATATACTGAATATATTTCACTTTATTCTTTTGTTTTGAAAAGTTCTCAATTTTTATTAGCCCTTTTTGCTGGAGGGCTTTAAGGCAATAATTTAATTTTCCTAAACTTAATCCAAGATCATTCGCTAGTTTTCTTTGAGAAGATTGAGGATTTACCTTAATTTTAGACAGTATATTTAGCTCATCTTGGCTGTTTTTTTGTATTTTTTTCATTCAAGTAAAATTTATCGTTCAACAGTTGAACAGTCAAGATAATTTTAGTATAAAATAGTATGAAAAATAAATGGAATCACAACAAAATTTCAAAAGAGCTTCAAAAAAATGGTTATTATGTTTTTGAAGAATATTTTTCTAAAAAAGATTTAAAGGAAATTAAAGATACTTTGCTAAGGACTTTAAATTATATAAAACCTTGTAAAGAAGCCAATTTACAAAAAAAATATTATAAAATCAAAAAATTTGACTCTAAACTTAAGGGTCATTGGTATGATATTTCACCCTACAATATTAATATTTTACAAAAACTTCATAAGCCAGAAATGATTAATTTTGTAAAAACCTATTTTAAAACAAAAGATATTTTTTCTGGAAGACCTGCAATTCATGTTCATGATGATGAAAATGATAAACTCTTAGATCCTCATCAAGAAACAAATCAATTTGCAAGAGATACTTTAGTATTTTGGTCGCCTCTATTTGACACAAATGAAAAAAATGGTGGAATGGCAGTTTACAAGAATTCCCATAAATATGGATACTTTGAACATAAATTAGAGCATCCTAGGCTAGGAAAAAAAAGTTGGACTGACAAATATACTCACATAGATGAAAAAATTATTAACAGATTTGAAAGAATTCATTTAAAAGTTAATGCTGGATCAGCAGTGATATTTTTATCTTCATTAGTTCATAGTGGGTATAATAACAAAAAAAAGGGTTCGGTTAGAATTACTATAACCGAGAGATTCAATCCGTTAAAAAAAATTCCATTTTTAAAAAACAGAAATGCTACAATAAAAATTCCTTTTCAAGGTATTAATTACAATAAAATTCCAGACTAAATTAAAATTCTACTTTATACTTTTTTAATATTTCTTTACCTTTTTTAAAAGAACTAAAATCAACTATATCATCTGTCTCCAAAGTAATTTTAAAACTTTCCTCTAAGCCTGACATAAGCGTCATATGCCCTATAGAGTCCCACTCGGGAATTTCATTATATTTTAAATTTTCATGAAATCTATCTTTGTCCACTGCTAAAGATTTTACAAAAATGTCTTTATATTTTTCTAAATTACTCATACATTTTTTAAAATTTTTTCTGAAATTTGATCAGGAGTAAGACCATGTTTATTAAGTAAAAATTCATAACTTCCTCCTTTGCTATAACTATCTTGAATTCCAATAAATAATTGTTTAGGAGAATTAAGTAAAGTAGATTTATATTCAGATATAGCGCTTCCTAAACCTCCTATAACATTATGCTCTTCGACACTAACGATCATTTTGGAATTACAAGAATTTTTTATAGCATTAACATCTATAGGTTTAATTGTATGCATATTTACAACCTTACAAGATACTTTATTATTTTCTAACAGCTTAGCTGCTTTCAAACAATTTGAAACTATTGCTCCAGTGCAAAATATTGTAACGTCTTTACCTTCTTTCAAAGTAATTGATTTACCTATTTTAAAATCATAATCATTTTTATAAATAATTGGATTATTTGATGAACCAGTAAGCCTTATGTAAACAGGATCTTTAGATTTAATTCCACTCTCCAAGGCTTTTACTGTCTCTAAGCAATCTGCTGGTGAAATAATTTTTAAACCAGGTATTGATCTCAAAACACCTATGTCTTCAATGCAGCAATGTGTATAACCCAGATTTCCTAAAACTAAACCACTTGCAATACCAACCATACAAATTTTTTTTTTCATATAACCTATGTTTACTTTAATTTGTTCGCAACATCTCATGGTTTGAAAGGGAGCAAAAGTTGTAGTTACTACATTATAATTCTCACTAGCCAGTCCAGCAGCTACCCCTATCATATTTTGTTCAGCTATTCCTAAATCTAAATATTTATCAGGAAATGTTTTTCTAAATCTATCTAAACCTGCTGAGGTAGAAACATCACAAGTCAAAACCATTAAATTTTCTATTTCTTTAGCGAGTTCTAAAGCCGCCATTCCGATAGTTGCTCGTTGACCTATAGTAGACCAGATCTTTATGCTTCTCTCATTTATAATCATAATAAATTATTTAAGTTCTTTTAATGCTTGATCGTAAAGTTTTTTAGTTAAAATAGAATGATGCCAATCGTTATTGTTTTCT
>MDSW01062341.1_pt1 | contig 13744 bp, 14 predicted proteins | sample 811171 | NCBI WGS metagenome assembly MDSW01 (sample SAMN05326641, study PRJNA326480) | marine metagenome | isolation source: seawater | place: Atlantic Ocean: North West | collected 2012 | reverse complement strand
TTGAACACACACGAAAACTTTGACGGGATGAAAAAGTAAATTGCACAGGAAACGAAAGCGTATACACCTAGACAGAAATAACTGGGCCCTCCGCGGCCACGCCGGGGTCCTGGGCGACCCTGTTCTGCCTCTGTCGCCTCTTCGTCCACGCCTTTTCGCGCTCCTTCCCCGTCGCGATGGGTGGGCTCCAGCTTGGGAGTTACTGATGCGTCAACCCGTTTGCGCAAAACCGGCGCCGTTGCAACCCCTCGCTGGGATCGATCCTGGTGTCATTCCATCAGCCCAAGATCTCCAGCTGCCCAGTGATCCTTGTCCTGGTCGCCAACGGGGTGGACGATCAGAAGGTATGGCTTTATTGGAGAGCTTTTTGCAGTATCGCGGTCGCCGTTATGCCAAGGAGCTCTCCAGTCCGCTCACCGCCTTTAACTCCTGTTCGCGCCTCTCGAGTCACTTGACCTTCGGCACACTTTCGATGCGAGAAATTGTGCAAACCGCGCGCTTGCGAAAGGGCCCCAAAGCCTTCATCGAGCGCCTCCATTGGCATTGCCACTTCATTCAGAAATTGGAGAGCCAACCCTCGCTCGAGCATCAAAATGCCCACCGCGCCTACGACGGTTTACGCGCGAGTGATCCTGAGCGCCTTGAGCTTTGGATTGAAGGACGTACTGGATGGCCATTTGTCGATGCCTGCATGCGTGCCTTGCGGCACCACGGCTGGATCAACTTCCGCATGCGGGCGATGTTGATGTCGGTTGCGAGCTACCAGCTTTGGTTGCCGTGGCGCCAGAGTGGTGAGGCGCTGGCACGTTTGTTCGTTGATTACGAGCCGGGCATTCATTGGAATCAGTGCCAGATGCAATCGGGCACCTCAGGCATCAATACGGTTCGTATCTACAACCCGATTAAGCAAGGTCTCGATCACGACCCTCAGGGACGATTCATCCGGCAATGGTTACCGGAATTGAACGGCGTCCCTTCCACTGGGATTCATGTTCCGTGGTTGTTGCTTGAGGCTCCGGAGAACTATCCCCAGCCGGTTGTTGATTATGAGGAGGCTGCTCGAGCTGCACGCGATCGGGTCTGGGGCCTTCGCAAGGGGCAGGCCTATCGCTGTGAAGCTGACGCGATTCAGCACCGCCATGGATCACGGCGTCGTCGCCGGACAAGATCCAAGGTCGACACGGGCCAACTCAGCCTGGATTTGAGTTGATTGGCTGATGACCTAGATCAATTCGGGATGGGCAGGATCTCCTTTGAAAGGCCCGATCAGATCAGAGGTAATCCAGCCTCCATAAAAGCCGCCTTGTTGTGGCAACACGTCCTCATCATTCACCCGGCAGCTGTCCATCCGGGCTGGGTACAGGGCAAACCAGCCAGCCAGCTTTGCAAACCGATCTGTGGGCGCCTCATAACTCCAAATCGCACCCTGCAAGCGCTGCTCACCCACCACCAAATCCCAATAGGTCGCAATTCCTTTCCACTCGCAAAAGCTGCGGCCACGACCGGGAACGAGGAGATCGCGCCGCATGCTGTCGGGAGGCAGGTAGTAGGTGGGGGGATGAAATGTCTCCAGCACCCGCAGGCTGCGTTGGGTCTTGCAGATCACTACCCCCAAGGCCGACACCTCGACTGTGGCGTTCGACGAGAGAAGTGATGGCGGGCGTGGGTAATCGGCAACGCGTTCAACCATCCGAGTCTCGACTGTGAAACCTCAAAACCTACCTAGGCTGAATTGATGGAATGTGGATCCCATCAACCCAAGCTCGTGGCCACTGGCATTGCCCCATTGGGCATCGTTTCAGTGGGTGTAGTCCCGATGGGCATCATCGCGATTGGAGTGGTTCCAATGGGTGTTGTCTCACTTGGCGTCGTGAGCATGGGCGTGATCACCGCTGGTTTCACCACCATGGGTTTGATATGGGGCGGCATGGTGGGCATGGGCCCCATCCAGGTCGGAGGCTCCAGCCACCTGGCCGAGGCACCAGTGATGTTTTCCACAAAACAGGAAGCCGAAACTCGAGCTGAGCAGATCGGCTGCCAAGGCGCTCATCCCCACGGCGAAGGCGGCAAGCAATGGATGCCCTGCAGCACGATGAAGCAATTTTTAGAGGTCCACAAAGGTGGGCATCACCACCATTAGAGGGTCAGCTAAGGCACCAGGTTGACAAGCTTGCCTGGCACAACAATCACACGCTTAGGGGGATTGCCCTCCAGCCATTTCTGGGCCACTTCGCTAGCCAGTGCGACCTGCTCCAATTCCTCTTTGCTGATCGTCGCTGGCACCTCCAGGTTGCCGCGCACCTTGCCTTTGACCTGCAACACGACGGTGATGGTGTCGCGTACCAAAGCTGAGACATCGACTTTGGGCCAACGCTGTTGATGGATGCTTCCGTTGCCTTGGAGCTGCTCCCACAGCTCATCAGCTAGATGGGGAGCAAAGGGGGCTAACAGCAGCAACAAGTTGCGCACTGACTCCTGCGCGACTGGAGCACTGACCTTGTCCAACTGACCGGCCATGGCATTGCTCAGTTTCATCAACTCAGAGACTGCGGTGTTGAACTGCAACTCATCGCCCTCAAGATCCTCACTGACGGCCTCAATGGCTGTGTGTACTGCCCGGCGGAGATCGGTTTCAGCTGGTGTCAGCTCTGCGGGAAGCGGAAGCATTGACTCCAATTGCAAACCTGATGTTTTGACGCCATCGCACAAACGCCAGATCCGCTGCAGGAAACGGAATTGCCCTTCAACGTCGGCGTCATCCCACTCCAGATCTTTTTCAGGCGGAGCCTTGAACAGGATGAACATGCGAGCGGTGTCAGCGCCATAACGATCCACGACAGCTCCGGGATCGACGCCGTTGTACTTCGACTTCGACATCTTCTCGAAGAACACCTCCAAGGCTTCGCCGTCTGCTGGATCGATTGGCTTGTTGGCCTCACTTACAGCACTGGGAGCGATGTATTTGCGTGTCTTGGGATTCCTGTAGGTGACTCCCTGAACCATTCCCTGTGTCAGCAGTTTTTGGAATGGTTCGGAGCAACTCACCAACCCCTGTTGCTGAAGGACCTTGGTGAAGAAGCGCGAATAAAGCAAATGCAGGATCGCGTGCTCTACCCCACCGACGTACTGATCTACTGGCATCCAGGAATCGATGCTGGCGGAACTGAAGGGAGCCGTGTCGTTGCTGGCGTCGGTGTACCGCAGGTAGTACCAGCTGGAACACATGAAGGTGTCCATGGTGTCTGTTTCGCGTGTGGCAGGTTTGCCGCACTTCGGGCAGGGCACGTTTTTCCAGTCCGTGGCTCGCTCCAGGGGGCTACCACCGCTGCCGCTGAGATCCACATCACGAGGTAGTTCAACGGGTAGGTCGCTTTCTGGTACTGGCACCGCCCCGCAGTGATCGCAATGAATCACGGGAATTGGACAACCCCAGTAGCGCTGCCGGGAAATCAACCAATCGCGCAAGCGGTAAGTGATTTTTGCGGCTCCAACGCCGCGATGTTCGGCAGCTTCGATGATCGCTGCTTTGGCCTGCTCACCCTGCAGACCATCAAACTCGCCGGAGTTAATCAGCTCGCCAAGTCCAGTGAAGGCTTCATCGAGCTCCGCAGAAGCAGCGGCTCGACCTGGCTCCACCACAACCGTGGTGATGGGGAGGTCGTACCGATTGGCGAAGGCGAAGTCACGTTTGTCATGGGCTGGGACCCCCATCACTGCCCCGGTGCCGTAATCCGGCAAGACATAGTCCGCAATCCAAACGGGAACTGCTTTTCCGGTGAAGGGATGAAGAACGCTTCCACCAGTTGCAACGCCGCGTTTGGGACGGTCTTCAGCGACCCGATCCTGTTCACTGATTGATTGCAGGCTTTGTCGAAACGCTTCTACCGATTCACTCTGCTCAGTGCTGGTGAGTGGATCCACCAACGGATGCTCTGGTGCCAGTACGACGTAGCTGACTCCAAACACGGTGTCGGGCCTTGTTGTGAACACTTCAATGGCGTTCTCGCCCTTGTCAGACATGGCGAAGCGCAAGGTGGCTCCATTGGAACGACCAATCCAGTTGGCCTGCATCGTGCGGACCCGCTCTGGCCAACCAGTCAGTTGATCAAGATCATCGAGAAGCTCATCGGCAACGGCGGTGATTTTCAAAAACCACTGGCGCAACTTACGTTTTTCGACCATGGCGCCGGAGCGCCATGAACGTCCGTCGGCATCAACCTGCTCATTGGCCAGCACGGTCTGATCAATCGGATCCCAGTTGACTGTGGCTTCTTTGCGATAGGCCAGATCAGCTTTGAGGAACTGCAAAAAGAGCCATTGGGTCCAGCGGTAGTAGTCGCTGTGGCAGGTCGCTACCTCTCGGTTCCAGTCAATGGACAAACCAAGTTGCTGCAGCTGCTCGCGCATCTGGGCAATATTGCGGTCGGTCCAATCAGCTGGATCAACACCCCGCTCGATTGCAGCATTTTCTGCTGGCAGTCCAAAGGAATCCCAGCCCATTGGATGCAATACACGCTTGCCCTTGAGGCGCATCAAGCGCGCAATGACATCAGTAATGACGTAATTACGCACATGTCCCATGTGCAAGTTTCCCGAGGGATAGGGAAACATCGACAGGGCATAAAAATTTTCAGCCCGGTTACTGCTGGGTTCAGGGGTCTGATCCAGCCCCAACTGCTGCCAGCGCTGCTGCCATTTCGCCTCTAGATCGCTGGGGCTGTAACGGGACTCAGAACTGGCCATCGGCAGGGTCAGATGGGCGGCAAGGGCAGCCGCGGAGTCGGCATTGTCGCCGTTGATGGGTCCCCATCCAGCGAGCGGATCCGTTCGACGCGATGTCGTGCCAACAGTTCGGGCCGTTCAGCCTCCGGTAATAGAAGGGCCAGAAATTCACTGTCCTGCCAAAGCAGCCGGCCTTGGAGTTCCAAGCCGCTGGCGAGTTGGATGCTGATTCTCCTGCGCTGACGAATCCACTGCTGCAGCAGCCGGACCCCAGGCAAGGACGTGTCCAGTTCGTGGTCGGGGGCCATACGATCAGATCAGGTGGCCAGTGCGTTTTGACACGTTCGTTTCGGAAATATCAAGGCTTGGGGAATGACTTCATCCTCATGGATGGGCGGAAGAGCCGTTTGCCCGAGATGGCAGGGGAACAAGCCGAAGCGCTCTGTGATCGTCGCTTCGGTATTGGTGCTGATGGCTTGATCTTGGCTTTGCCGCCGCAGCAAGGAGGAGATGTGCGGATGCAAATCCTCAATGCCGATGGCACTGAGGCTGAGATGTGTGGCAACGGTATTCGTTGTTTTGCGCGTTTCCTGGCCGATCTCGATGGATCACCCAGCGGGACCCAATGGCGTGTGGAAACACCTGCTGGGTTAATGATTCCTGAGCTGCTGGATGGCGACCAGGTCACCGTTGATATGGGTGAACCTTTCCTCGAGCCAGCCACGATTCCCACGAACCTGGCTGCTGGTGCTCCGCTGCCCGATAGTGAACTCCAGGTGTCTGGCGAGACACTGCAGGTCGCTGCTGTGGGGATGGGCAACCCCCATGCCGTTGTTCAGGTCAGTGATCTCAACGCCTTGGACTTTGACCGTCTTGGTCCTGCTCTCGAGCAGCACCCGGCCTTCCCGGCCAGGACCAATGTTCATTTCGTTCAGGTGCATGGTCCTGACCACTTGCAGGTTCGTGTCTGGGAGCGTGGTGCTGGTCCAACCCTGGCTTGCGGAACAGGTGCCTGCGCAACGCTGGTGGCAACGCATTTGCGTGGTGCCTGTGATCGCCAGGTGACGGTTGAGCTTCCAGGTGGCCCATTGCAGATCCTTTGGGACAACAGCAATCACCTGCAAATGGCTGGACCTGCGGTTTTTGTGTTTGCGGGAGAGCTCCCGTCACCAGCAGCTGGAATTGAGGCGGAGGTTGTGGATTGCGCCAACCTCTGTGGTGATGGCTGTATTCGTCCAGAGGCATGCCCGAGTGCAGCTGCCCGTGAGCAGGCAATGAGCTTCTTGGACCGTCTTTCCCTTGATGACATGGTCGGATTGGCCAATGAATCGCTCGAGGAGCGCACCCGTCGCCGTGCCGGCTTCTAGTCCCCTGATTTATCTCGATGCCTGCGCTGCTTCTCCCCTGGCGCCGGGCCTTGAAGAGCGACTGGCGAGCTATCAACAGCAGGCCTGGGCCAACCCATCAAGTCTTCACCCAGCGGGGTTAGCTGCTGCTGAACTGTTGGAACGCAGTCGGCAGAAGCTCTTGGAGCTCATGGGCTGCCCGAACGGCCAAGTTGTCTTCACCTCAGGGGGTACGGAGGCCGACAACCTTGCGCTTTTCGGGCTCTGTCGTGCTCAGAAGCCGGGTCGGCTGCTGATCTCTGCCTTTGAGCATGCCGCTATCCGGCGCAGTGCTGATCAGCTGGCCCTTGAAGGTTGGGAGGTGGTAACGCTCCCGCTGAGCAGTGATGGTCGGATTGCTCTGGAGGAATTGGAGAAGTTGCTGCAGCCACCGACTCGGCTGGTCAGTGTTGCTTGGGCCAGTTCTGAGTTGGGTGTCCTGCAGCCCATGCAGGCCATCAGCGCACTGTGTCAGCAGGCTGGGGTCCTTTTGCACAGCGATGCGGTTCAAGTTGTTGGCCAACTGCCTCTCTCAGATCTGTTGCCCTTACCAGTGGATCTAGTGAGCTTGAGTTCCCATAAGTTCCAGGGACCACGGGGTGTCGGTGCCTTGGTTATGCCCAAACCCCAGCCCTTAGAACCACAGCTGCTTGGTGGAGGACAGGAAGCCGGTCTCCGCTCTGGGACCGAATCGCCTTGGTTGGTGGCGACCATGGTTGATGCCCTGGAACTTCGCTGCCAACAACAACCCCTCTTCGCTCAGGCGATGGCAACGCTCCGTGATCAGCTTTGGCAACGGTTGTCTTCAGTCGCTGGACTTGAGCGCATTGGGACCTGGGGAGCCACTGACTGTTTGCCCCATCACCTGGCGGTTTTGCTGACATCAGTCCAGGGTGAACCGCTCTCAGCACGAGCGGCTGTTCGCCAACTAGCCCAAGCGGGTGTGGCCGTCAGCAGCGGTTCAGCCTGCAGTAGCGGCAATGATCAGCCCAACCCAGCGTTGATGGCTTTGGGTTACAACCCAAGGCAGGCCCGCAGTGGTTTGCGCTTCAGTGTGGGGCCTTGGCTTGACGTGGATGAACTTGAGCCATTGCCCGCTTTGATGGAATCAGTCTTGAGTCAATTGCCCGCTGTTCAAATCCAATGAGCCTTCCTGCTGATCTCGCCGCTGCTGAAGCAGAGCTCCTGACAGCCTTGGAATCAGCCCTGACTAGTAGCTCCAAAGGTCGCTGGACCTTGGAACTGCGTTTTGAAGGCTTGCGGTTGGCGCCGATCGCGCTGCGGCTGCAACGTCAGCTGGATCAACCAGGACGTCGCTGCAAACTCTTGTTTGCTGATGCCGGTGCAACGGCTTTAGCCCAACGCGATTCGCCTGATCAGGCTGATTCCATCACGAGTGTTTCCGATTGCATTCGACGTGATGAGCCCGCTGAAACCTCGGTCCTCGTTTGCATCACGCCCGGTCCACCGGATTACGAGGAGGTGGAAACTCTCTGCGAGAAGCACTCTGGTCCTGTGGTGCTGTTGAACGGGCGTCTTGAGGATGCAGCTGTTGGTATCGGCAGCGTGGCTCGTGAACGCCGGCGTGGATTCATGGCTCAGTGGCAGAGCGCCTACACCCTGCAGCCGCTGAATGCAGCAGCGTTGTTGCATGCCCATCCAGGTGATTGGCGGATTTATCGGCTCGATCCTGATGGTTATCGGCTTGTGGGTACCCAGGAGCAGCGCCCTGCACCTGAGGAGTTGGATGAACTTTTAAGTGGCGCAGCCGCTGCTGGTCTGCGTTCTGTCGACCGTTTCATGCGCGAACTGAGTAACTGAGCCTGGCAGTCCTGTGGGACGCCACTAAAATCTGAATACTTTTTAATTGCTACGCATGGGCCTACCCCGCTTCAGTTGGGTTGACCTGGGCGCTGCTGTAGCTGTACTTGGAGCTGCCGCAGGGGTTCTCTGGAGTCCAAAGCTGACCGGTGCGGTGGCCAAGGCCACCGGAGCCATGCAGCCTGTTGAGTTCAGCGTCGATATCAAACACACCCCATCAGCTGATCCAGAAGCCTTGATGGAGCGGATTCAAAAGCGTGGTCGCACGAGTTTGGTGATCCGTAACCAGCCTCACGGAAGCGTCGCTGTCAAAAGTGTTGGTCGGCTCAAGCGTCAGGTGGCGTTGGTGTTTCCCGATGGGCAGGTGCGATCGGTGCCGGATCCCAATGACGATATTTTCACCAATTTTGATGTTCGTCTCGTTCTTGAAGGAGAGGGCAGAAGGACATCCAGTGGCGTGGTTGTCGGTAACCAAGCTCTGAAAATTGGTTCCCACGTTGAGCTGGAAGGCCCCACCTACCGAATCAAAGGAATGGTGAGTGGCATTCAGTTGGAGGGTCTTTGATGTTGAAACGTCTTCCAGTTGTCACCTTGGCGTTGTTGGTTCCTGCGGCTGTTCAAGCGCAGGGGCTGGATTCTTTGCTCAGCAGCATCGAAGAGGCCAATGAAGAGAAGCTCAATCCGGTCGCCGAGCATCCACCACTGACAGCTCCACCCTTGCTGGCGCCTGTCGGTTTGCCGTTGCAACAGGCCCGCACCATCTGTCCTGCTCTTCAAAAAGCAGTCATTGCTGCGACGGGTGCTCAGTCAGGGGTATGGAGCATCACGGTTGCCAATAGCGATGGCATGGTTCTGGCTGATCTCCATGGCAACAAGGCTCGAATTCCTGCTTCGAATCAAAAACTGATTAGTACTGCGATCGCCATGGATCGCCTCGGTCCAAACCATCGCATCAGTACTGAACTCTGGCGTCTACCCAATGGCACTTATCGCATTCAAGGTGGCGGTGATCCCACCTTTGGTTTTGGCGGACTGAGGCGTTTTGCGAAGTTGGCAGCCGGCTCTGGCGGTAGTAGTTCCACCAGTCAAGGCACGGTGAAACTGCAGTTAGAGGAAGAGCATGCCTCCCGTTGGTGGCCGCAAGGTTGGTCCCAACCCGATCGCAGCTATGCGTATGGAGCCCCGATTACTCGGCTGGCGCTAACTTCAAACGCTGTGGATCTCTCGGTCCGAAACCCACCTCAGCGTTTACGTCGTTTGTTGAACAGCGAGATTTATCGCAACGGACGTAATGCCGAAATCAGCACCATTCCTGCGGGTACGCCGGAGCCTGCAGGCAGTGTGTTGCTCCATAGCGAGTCGTCGAAATCGATGCATCACCTCATGAGCCTCGCCAATGGCGAGAGCCATAACTTCACAGCGGAGGTATTGCTGCGTGAGGGAACTGGTTCATGGTCCCTGCCGGAGGCTCAACGGCGGGCGATGAACTGGATGCGTCAACAGGGATTGCCCATTGCTGGCGTCCGTGTGGCTGATGGTTCGGGTCTTGATCGAGCCAATAGGGTGACCAGTCGCCTGCTCACGGCCTTGATGCTGCGTATGGAACAGCACCCATACGCCAAGAACTACTACGCAAGCATGGCCGTGGCTGGTCAGCGGGGAACGCTCCGGTACTACTTCCAGGGTTCACCCTTGAGAGGGCGCTTTCGCGGCAAGACAGGAACCATCAGTGGGGTGAAGGCCGTGAGCGGCCGATTGGACACCAGCCATGGTCCGCTCTACGTCAGCATGATCTCCAATGGATCCTGGGGACCCGTTGGCGTCATGCAACGGGTCCTAGAGGCAAGCCTCAAGCAGAGCGGCTGCCGTCCCGTGACTCTTTAACTCGCCGAGCTGAGCGGCGTACGCGGTTGATTGGCACAGTTTTGTTCTCGTTGCTCTCGGGCTGAGTGAGCTCAACATCGGTGTTTTGTAGTCGGACCAATTCGCGACGACCGCCGATGACCACCTTGGCCATCTCCTGAAGTCGGGAATCCAGTTCGCCCAACACCTGCTCGGCATAGCGATTGGCACCTTGCTGAACAGTGGCAGCTTCTTGGCGACTCCTTAAAAGCAAAGCCTCGGCCTGTTGCTGGGTGCTTTGGCGGAAGCTCAGGGCTTCCTGCCGTACTCGCTCAGCATCTTTCTGAGTTTCCTGTTGCAGGCGAGTGCATTCCTGCCGGATCTGCTCGAGCTCTTGAAGGGACTGCTGACGATTGCGTTCATGGGATTCCGCATGGCTGCGCTTGAGCTGCTGGTGTTCCTGCTCAAGCTGCTGAAACCGGTTAGCAGCTTCTTGCTCAAGTTGTTGACGACGGCTAGCAAGCTGCTGCTCAAGCTGAGATGCTTTGCTTTGATGCTCCTGCTCCAGGCTCGCAACTTGGCGACGCGCCTGTTGCAGCATTTGCTCGCCTTGCTGACGTCCTTGTTCACGCAATTCAGAACCTTGGCGCTCAGCTTCTTGGCGAATGCTTGAACTACTGATCAGCGACTCACGCTCTCGGCGGGACTGATTGATGATTTCTTCGGCTTGCTGACGTGCCTGGTTGAGAAAGGCCTCACGCTGACGGAGCAACTCCGCTGCACGCTCTAACTCACTGGGCAGTGCTTGACGCACTGCATCGAGCACTTCCACGGCGTCGCCTTCATTGACCAGCCGTCCACCTGAAAAGGGGACGCGTGCTCCTTCGAGCACGATTTCTTCGAGCTGATCAAGTTGCTCCAGGACTTCGAAACGTGCCTGACTCATCGATCACCGCCGACATCAACCCGCTGATTAAACAACCTGCGGAGATCACTCGCCACCGTTTGGGGCACCAGGTGTTGAACGTCTCCACCAAATCGGGCGACTTCCTTGACGACGCTGCTGCTCAGAAAGCTGTGGGGGACAGCTGTGGCCATAAAAAGCGTGTCGACTTGACCGGAGAGACTGGCGTTCGTATGAGCTAACTGGAGCTCAAATTCAAAATCACTCAACGCCCTAAGGCCGCGCAGAATCACCCGGGCGTTTTGCTCCAGTGCGAAGTGCACCGTTAGCCCCTCAAAGCTGGTGACCGTCACCTGTGGCAAGTGGCTAGTCACTTTGCTGAGCTGCTGAAGCCGTTGTTCCAAGCTGAAACTTGGTTGCTTGTTGGGATTGCGCAGCACAGCAACGATCACCTCATCAAAGAGCTGTGAAGCGCGTTGAATCAAATCCAAGTGGCCAAAGGTCACTGGATCGAAGCTGCCGGGGTAAAGAGCGCGCATGGCTCATGGCGTGCTCTCCCTACACTGCCGCAGCACGTCGGGGCCGTTTGCCAGTTGGGGCCGCCAACCGGAAAAGAACCGCTGATTGAAGACAGCCAGCGGTTGGAAACGCTCTTGCGCAACCTCCCTGCCGAGCCCGGTTGCTACCTGATGCGCGACCGTGACGATCGCATTCTTTACATCGGAAAGTCCAAAAAACTGCGTAGCCGCGTGCGCAGTTATTTCCGTGGTGGGCATCCCATCAGCCCTCGAATTCGGCTGATGGTGCGCCAGGTGGTGGATATTGAGTTCATCGTTACTGATAGCGAAGCAGAGGCCTTAGCCCTTGAATCCAATCTGATCAAAAACCATCAACCGCACTTCAACGTGCTGTTGAAAGACGACAAAAAATATCCCTATCTATGTATCACCTGGAGTGAAGACTACCCACGCATCTTTATCACCAGGCGCCGGCGGTTTCGTAGTCCATTGGATCGTTTCTATGGTCCGTATGTGGATGTGGGTTTGTTGAGAAGAACCCTCTCGGTCGTCAAGCGGGTTTTCCCGTTGCGTCAGCGACCTCAGCCACTCCATAAGGATAGAACCTGCCTGAACTTCGACATCGGCCGCTGTCCAGGTGTTTGCCAGCAGAAGATCAGCCCCGCTGACTATCAGCAGATTCTGCGCAAAGTTTCGATGGTCTTCCAAGGCCGCAATGAAGAGTTGCAGCAGCTGCTTCAACAGCAGATGGTTCGTTATTCCGAGCGGCTGGATTTTGAAGCTGCGGCAAGAGTTCGCGATCAATTGCAGGGCTTGGAATTACTCACTGCAGATCAAAAGGTGGCTTTGCCCGATGCCAGCGTGAGCCGCGATGTGATTGCCCTGGCTGCCGATGATCGTGTTGCTGCGGTGCAGCTGTTCCAGGTCAGGGCAGGAAAGCTAGTTGGCCGACTTGGTTTCACTGCGGATGCCGAAGCCGCAGAACCAGGCGCCATTCTTCAGCGTGTCCTTGAGGAGCATTACAGCCAGCTCGATCCAGTGGAGCTGCCTGCCGAGGTACTTCTTCAACACCCTTTGCCGGAGCAAGAGCTACTCGAGGCCTGGTTGCGTGAGCGCCGTGGACGAAAAGTGGCGTTGCAGGTTCCGCAACGCCAGCAGAAGGCCGATCTCATCGAGATGGTCGAACGCAATGCTGGTTTTGAGTTGGCGCGCGCGCAACGGGGCGCGGAGCAACAGCAACTCTCTACCGAAGACCTAGCCCAGCTGCTTGAGCTTGAGCATCCACCGCGTCGCATTGAGGGTTACGACATCAGTCACATTCAAGGCAGTGATGCGGTCGCTTCTCAGGTTGTGTTTATCGATGGTTTGCCGGCTAAGCAGCATTACCGCAAATACAAAATCCGAAGCAGCAGCATTGGAGCAGGTCACAGCGATGACTTCATGGCCATGGCTGAAATCATGCGGCGCCGCTTTCGTCGTTGGAGCCAAGCCAAGGCCACTGGCGCCAGCCTTGCTGAATTGCGTCAGCGGCGTGGGGCGGCTCTTCAAACCGACGGATTCACCGACTGGCCTGATGTAGTGATGATCGATGGCGGCAAAGGGCAACTCTCCGCGGTGATGGAGGCCCTACGCGAACTGGATCTAGCGGATGAACTGGTGGTTTGTTCCCTGGCAAAACAGCGTGAAGAGGTCTTCCGGCCAGGAGCAAGTGACCCCCTCGAGAGTGAGCCCGATCAACTCGGTGTGCAGCTGCTCCGTCGCCTGCGGGATGAAGCTCACCGCTTTGCTGTCAGTTTTCACCGGCAACAAAGGGGTGAGCGCATGAAACGATCGCGTCTTAGCGACATCCCTGGTCTTGGTCCTAAACGGGTCAAAGATCTCTTGGCCCATTTTCGTTCCATCGACGCGATTCAATTGGCCAGCGCTGAGTCCATCGCCGAATGTCCTGGTGTCGGCCCAGCCTTGGCTCTACAGATCCATCAGTTCTTTCATCCAGCCATGGATGTTGAGCCTCAGGATGCCTGAGGCCTTTGCAGCAGATCCATGAGGTGCTCTGGAGACTTGTAGCGCCCAGGAAGCGAGCGGTGAAGTAGCGCCAAGCGATGCCAGCAGAGTGATCTTTGGATCTCCTCCATGGTGCGAGCGTCTTTCACCAACAGCTTGAGTGCTTTGCAGTACAGGGGATATTTGGCTTCTAGTTCGCCGATCGTGATGCTGGGAGCTTTGGCCATGGCTCAATTGTCTCATCCTCGCGGCAGCTCGATACCCGTTAGTTCAGGAGGCTCCTCTCGTTAGAGGGGAATCGGAGATAAATCGATAAACAGATGCGCCAATAGGGCTTCTGAATTGATGATGATAACCAAAGTATTTGCTCGGCTTAATGTTGTGCAATTGCTAATCCGATCGATTTATTTTTCAGATAAGGGCAAATGGATGATTAAAGCAACTGACATTAAATCAAGTCATTGCCGAGAGTTCTAGATAAGAGCACCCATTAGCCCATGGTCACGAACTCTTCTGAGGTGCTCGGATGCACTGCCATCGTGCGATCA
>MDSW01093686.1_pt1 | contig 13746 bp, 14 predicted proteins | sample 811171 | NCBI WGS metagenome assembly MDSW01 (sample SAMN05326641, study PRJNA326480) | marine metagenome | isolation source: seawater | place: Atlantic Ocean: North West | collected 2012 | reverse complement strand
TTTTACTGTTAGATAAGGCTATATTTTCTAAAAAAAGTTTTTTTTTATTTATATAACTTTTAAATTTTTTTTTGTTTCTATTAATTAAACTTTCATCACCATCAATACCAATTACAACATCAGCTTTTTTTAAATAATATTCAAAATTTTGTCCTTCATTACAACCTATATCAAATATTATTTTCATTTATTCAATAAATTCAAATTCATCATTATTTTTTAAACATTATTAATATATCTATCTTATTTTGAAAATTTTTAATCATTTTAATATTTGATGTGTGATAAAATAAGTTAATGTTATCGCTAATCTTATAATTTTAAATAATAAATTTTTTTCTTTAAAAAATTTAATTTTGCTTAATTTAAAATTCATGAACATTATATTTTCAAAATTTATGTAACTTCTATAATTATTTAATAAGTTTGAATGACCTGTTAAAATCAAATCATAATTTTTTGAAATTGAATTTTCTGAAGAAGGATCATAGTAAACTCTTGAATTAGAAATTGAAAATTTATATTTTTTTTTTAACATTCTTATTAATAATTCTCTATCTTCTGCTGGCACATATTTTTTGTTAAAACCATTTACTTCAAAAAAATTTTTTTTATTTATTATTAAATTTGAACCCATGCATCCTGGGTTCTTAATAAAACAATCCTGTATATTTAAATTTTCAACTTTTTTAAGTAATTTATTTTTCGAATTAATAAAATATAAATTAGTTAATACAACATCAGATTTATCTTTTTTAATAATTGTGTTTGCATGGTTTAAATAATTTCTGTCCCACTCATCATCGTCATCTAGAAAAGCTATATATTCATAACTAATTTTTGTTGCGCCAAAATTTCTACCTCCAGCAGCTTGTAAATTTTTTTTTAAATTAAAAATTTTAAGTATTTTTAATTTTTTAAAACCTAGTTCTTTTTTAGTTATTTTTTTTGGATAATTATTTATCACAATAATTTCTTTTGCTTTATATTTTTGATTTAAAACAGATCTAATGGAATTTAATAATTTTAAGTTTCTGTTATAAGTTGTTATTACTACAGAAAAATTTTTGTTTTTGCTCATTTTTTTTGCATTTCAAATAAATTTTCAGATATTTTTTTTGTTTTGATTTCTATATTTTTTAAATTTTTTATATTTTCATTAAACCATTTTATACAGCTAGAAATATTTTTTTTTTTAAAAAAATTATTTATTTTTTTTGATCGATTCTTTAAATGGTAATTTCTTTCTTTTTTAATATTTAAAAGTACTAACGTATCATAAATTAAATTTTTAACTTTGTGATAATATATATTTTGCAAAGTATAGAGCTTGAAACTTTTATGATTTGTTTCTAAATTGACATCTAATTTATCTAAATCGTCTAAAATTTTTTCTGCAGAATATTTGTGATCAATATTAAGTAGCTTAAATAAATTTCTATTTTTAGTTATTTTTTTTTTAGACCCTGTCCACTTAGTAAATTCATTTGTAGATTTCAAATTCTTAGAAAATTTTAATAATGTTGGTCTAAAATGTTCGATTTTTTTATTTTCATTTAGAAGATTTAAATAACCAGTTGGCTTGCCGTTAACTAAAGCTTGATACCCTGTGGTACAACCTCTATGCAAAACATGATTTGAGGCTAAAATTGCAGCACTTACATCGTAAGTTGGTTTTTCTAAAAAAAAATTTTTTGAATAATCTGTTATTTTTTTCCATGAACTCATTGTCTCCGACGGATGAGGCCTAATTACTATATTTGGAATATTATTATTATTAGATAGTTTCTTAAAAAATATTTTTACTTTATTAAAATCTTTTATTGCATGAGTTTTAAAATTATTTCTTATTTTTGAATTTAACTTTACAAATTTTTTTTTCTTATCCGTAAATATAGGTGTTTGCTCGAACTCTTTTATATTTTCATTAGAAACCAAACCAATATCTGAATTAAATAATATAAATTTTTTATATTTTTTTTTTAATTGATCGGATTTTTTTTTAAATAAACCATTAAATTCTTTTCTAGCTAAATCTAATCTAGGCCACCCTGTAGTAACTATTTTTAAATTTTTATTTGATTTGTTTAGTATTTTTTTTGCTCTTTCTGCAACAATTTTATTTACACAATAAAATCTATCTACATACTTTAATGAACCTTTAAACTGCCTTCCTGTTAAAATATAATCATAATATAATTTTGAATATCCGGGAGATATTTCTTGATCTAAAATTATATTATAATTGCACTTTTTTTTTATAATTTTAGATACTTCAATAGTAGAACTTCCTTTTGTTATAAAAATCCCTCCAAATGATTTCTTTTTTTTAATAATTTTTAAAAGCGAGTAATGATCTGCCATATATACCCTATATCCCCTTTTCGCTGCAAGGGCAGATAATAAAATTAAACTTTCTAATTCTCGAACCTGACTTTCTAACAGTATATACAATGTTTTTTTTTTCATGCGTTGTTATTTTGTAAATTTTAATTTTATAATTTTATATTTAATATTATTTTTAATACTATTTGATTTATTTTTATACAATCAATATATATACCTTTATTAATGAACAATAATTATATTCTAGTAACAGGAGGCAGCGGTTTTATTGGATCACACTTAGTAGAGTATTTGGTCAAAAAAAATTTGAAAGTAATTTCATTTGATAGGTATAATACTTCAAATAATTTAGGATGGTTACAAGATAGTCCCTATAAAAAAAAAATAAAATTTATTTTGGGTGACATAAGAGACTATGATTCTGTATATAATACATTAAAAAAATGTAATTCAGTAATTCATCTTGCGGCATTAATAGGAATTCCTTACTCATACGAGTCACCCGCGGCTTATATTAAAACAAATGTTGAAGGTACATATAATGTTTTAGAAGCAGCAAAAAATTTAAAAATAAAAAATATAATTATAACTTCTACTAGCGAAGTTTATGGCACTGCCAAAAAATATAAACTATCTGAAAATGATTTGGTAAAAGGACAATCGCCATATGCCGCCACAAAAATTGCAGCCGACCAATTAGCATTAAGTTATAATTTATCTTTTAAAATACCTGTAAAAATTATTAGGCCATTTAATACTTTTGGGCCTCGTCAATCTCAAAGAGCTATAATTCCAACAATTATTTCTCAAATAATTAGAAAAAAAATAATCAAAATAGGAAATAAAAATTCGACACGCGATTTCACTTATGTAAAAGATTTATGTGAAGCCTTTTATAAAATATTTAAGTCCAAGAAGTGTATAGGTCAAATAATTAATGTAGGCTCTGGTAAAGAAATATCAATTAATGATTTAATTAAAAAAATAAATTATCTAAATAAATCAAAAAACAAAATAAAAATTGAAAAAAAAAGATTAAGGCCCATTAAAAGCGAGGTCAATAGACTCAGATGTGACAATGCAAAAATAAAAAAACTACTAAAGTGGAAAATAAAATACAAACTTAATAAAAGTTTGCAAGAAACAATTGATTGGTATTGTGATAAAGAAAATCTAAAATATTTTCCAGATGATAATTATAAAATCTAATTTTAAATGAAAAAAAAAATTTTATGTACTATTTGTGCAAGAAAAAATTCTAATGGGTTAAAAAATAAAAATATTAAAAAAATTTCAAATCAACCATTAATTTCAATCACAATCAATCAAGCAATAAAAAGTAATCTATTTGACAAAATTGTAGTTAATTCTGATTCAAAATACATTGGGGATATATGTAAAAAAAAGAAAATTTTTTTTTTAAAGCGTCAAAAAAATTTATCTGGCAGTTATGTATCTAAAATTAAGGTAATAAAAGATTGCTTGATTAAAGCTGAAAAGTTTTTTAATACAAAGTATGATATTATAGTAGATTTAGATGTAACTTCACCCCTAAGACAAATTTCAGATATTAAAAAAGGGCTTAATTTTTTTGATAAATCAAATTTTGATAATTTAGTTAGTGGTTCATTATCTAAAAAAAACCCTTTTTTTAATCAAATAATTGAGAGAAAAAATAAAATATCAATAGTAAAAAAATCCAAAAAAAAAATTGTTAGTAGACAGCTGGCACCTAAAGTTTTTGATTTAAATGCATCAATTTATATATGGAAAAAGTATATTTTATTAAAATCAGAAAAATTAATAAATAAAAAAACCGGATTACTTAAAATGAAACCAGAAAGATCTATTGATATTGATGACAAATTAGATTTTAAAATTGTAAAGTATATATATGAGAAAAAATTAAATTAATGAAAGAACATATTCTATCGAAAAAACTGATAAAAATAATTGATTCATTTGGTTGTAAAAAAAGTGTTTATCTTCATGAACCAGAAATTAATAATAAAGACTTTAGTGAAGTTGCTAAATGTTTAAAAAGCAGCCATGTATCAACTGCAAGTATTTATACGAACAATTTTGAAAAAAAACTTCAGAAATATTTAAAGTGCAAATACGTTGTAGCAACAATTAATGGAACTTCTGCATTACAAATTGCAATCAGAACTTTAGGAATTTCAGAAGGAAGTGAAATTTTTATTCCCAATCTAAACTATGTAGCCAGCTCTAATGCAACTTTGTACAACGGATGCATACCACATTTCGTTGATATTGATGTTAATAATCTTGGAATAAATTTTGACAAATTAGAAAAATATATAAAAAAAAATTTTATTTTAAAAAAAAATCTAATTAATAAAAAAACTAAAAGAAAAGTTGAGGCTATTATTCCTACACATATATTTGGAAATTCAATAGATATTAAAAAATTATTATTATTTAAAAAAAAATATAAACTAAAAATTATAGAAGATGCTAGCGAAAGTTTAGGAAGCTTCTACAATAATAAACATCTGGGAACTTTTGGAGACATTGGTGTTTTAAGTTTCAATGGAAATAAGATAATCACAACAGGAGGTGGAGGTGCCATTTTAACTAATAATAAAAAACTCTATAAAAAAGGATTATCTTTATCAAAAATCTCAAGAAAAAAAAATAATGACTGGACTTATGACTATGAAAGTATCGGATTTAATTATAGAATGCCGGGATTGAATGCTTCACTTGGCATTTCACAATTAAATAAATTAAATTTTTTACTAAACAAAAAAAAGAAAATTTTTAAATATTATGAAAAAAAATTTTCTAACGAAACAGACTTTAAATTAATTCATCCTATAAAAAATTCTAGAAGCAATCATTGGTTAAATTCTATTATTATAAATAAAAGTAATTTAAAACTTAGAAACAGAATTCTTAAAGAAATTAATAAAAAAAAAATATCAGTGAGACCAATTTGGAAATTAATGAAAAAAATAAATTATTTATCTAGATATCCATCAATGGATTTAAAAAATTCAGCATATATTGAAAATAAAATTATAAGCCTACCAAGCAGTCCGAACTTGCTATGAAAAAAAAATTTAAAGTCGTTTTTTTTGGAGATAATACATGGGCACATAATACCTTGAAAAAACTTGTTAAAGACAAATCAATTGAAATTTTAATTGTTTTTTCTAGAATTAAAAAAGATCAAGTTTTAGAAAAAATTTCCAAGCAAAATTTTATACCTTTTAGAATAACTCGAAATATAAACTCAATTAAAAATATTAATAATCTGGCCAATCTAAAACCAGATCTATTAGTCTCGATGTCCTATGATCAAATATTTAAAAAAAAATTCTAAAATTATTTAAAAATAAAATAATTAATTGTCATGCAGGACTGCTTCCATCATATAGAGGAAGAAATGTATTAAATTGGGTATTAATTAATGGTGAGAAAAATTTTGGAATTACTGTGCATAAAGTAAGCAAATTAATTGATCAAGGTCATATATTTGACCAAAAAATATTTAAAATCAAATATTCTGATGATTATTTCACGATTTTAAAAAAATCTTATGTAGAGTGTTCCAAAATACTTTACAAAACAATAAAGAAAATTCAGAATAAAAAAGCTAAAAGTATTCCACAAAAAATTTCAAAAATTAAACCAAGCTATTTCAGAAAAAGAAGAGCTGGTGATGAAAACTTAAATTTAAACCAAAAATCAATAAAAATTTATAACTTTGTAAGAGCACTTGTTCCCCCCGGTCCATCAGCAAAAATATTTACAAAAAATAATGAAATTAGAGTAAATAAGGTAAGAATTTCAAATTATAAAAATAATATATTTAATTTAAAAACAATATGTTTTGTAAATAAAAGAAGTTTTTGTTTTAATACTATTGATAAAAAACTTATTTACGTGAAACAGTGGTCATCAAAAAAAAAATTTGTGCCTAAAGCAGGAATAAAATTTTTATGAAAACTATAGTTATTGCAGAAGCTGGTGTAAATCATAATGGAAAATTACATATTGCAAAAAAAATGGTAGATCATGCAAAAAGGGCTGGTGCTGATTATATTAAATTTCAATCATTTGACTCAAATGAAATTGTTACGGAGTCCGCTAAGAAAGCTGAATATCAATTAGAAAAAAATGATAAAGAAACACAATATCAAATGCTTAAAAAATTAGAAATTAATAAACAATTTTTAAATCAAATTGTAAAGTATTCAAAAAAAAAAAAAATTAAATTTTTAAGTACTGCTTTTGATAAAAATAATCTTGAATACTTAATACGATTTAAAATTGATTTTATCAAAGTTCCTTCGGGAGAAATAACGAACAAACCATTTTTAAAAGAAATTAAAAAATATAATAAAAAAATACTATTATCTACAGGTGCCTCTACTATTAATGAAATAAAAAGAGCTATCAAAATTTTAGGAAAAAAAAACTTAATTGTATTGCATTGTAACTCTGCTTATCCTACTCCAATAAAAGATATAAATTTAAATGTATTAAATACTTTTAAATCTCTAAATTTTAAATATGGATTATCTGATCACTCTCTGGATAAATTTATACCGGCTGTAGCTGTGGCAATGGGTGCTAGTATTATAGAAAAGCATTTTACTTTGAGTAGAAAAATGAAAGGTCCCGATCATAAATCGAGTTTATTACCATCAGAACTTAAGATAATGATTGACGAAATTAGAAAAGTAGAAAAAGCTCTTGGTAAAAAAGAAAAAGAAGTATCACCAAGTGAAAAAAAAAATAGAAGAATAATTAGACGATCTATAGTTGCAAAAAAAACAATTAATAAAGGAGATATTTTTTCAAAAAATAATCTGGCATCAAAAAGACCTTTTGACGGCATATCTCCAATGAATATTGATAAAATTATCGGAAAAAAAGCAAAAAAGAAATTTTTAAAAGATGAAAAAATATCGATCTAATAAAATATTTATTGTTAGCGGCTCAAGAGCTGAAATAGGAATACTATCTAATTTAATATCAAAATATAAAAAAAATAAATTAACGCTTATTTTGACAGGACAACATTTGGATAGAAATTATCAAAATTTATTTGATCTTTATGATAAAAAATTAATAAAAACTAAATTTATAGATATTAAGCTAAAAGATTCTGAACCTACCTCAATTTTAAATTCTATAAGCATTGGTGTATCAAAATTTGGAAAGCTTTTTAATAAATATAAACCAAAAATTGTAATTATTTTAGGTGATAGATATGAATTACTATCAGTTGCAGTTGCTGCATACTTTTCTAATACCAAGATAGCCCATATCCACGGTGGAGAAAAAACTATAGGCTCAATGGATGATACTATAAGACACGTTATAACTAAATTTTCAAATTTACATTTTGTTTCGAATAAAATTTACAAAAATAGAGTAATACAACTTGGCGAAGATCCAAAAACAATTTTTAATGTAGGTGGCCTTAGCGCGGAAAGAATAAAAAATTTTAAACCGCTTAAAAAAAACCAACTCGGAAAAATATTAGATATAAAGTTTGATAAATTTAACTTTACAATAACAATTAATTCTTTCTTTGAAAAATCTATTTCAACTTCGAAAGCTGTGAATAATTTGCTCTTAGCACTCAAAAAACAAAAGAATACAAATTTATTTTTTACATCATCTAATTCTGATCTAAAATCTGATCAAATAAACAAACTAATAACTAATTTTTGTAAAAAAAATAAAAATAGTTATTTTTTTTATAATTTGGGATATAAAAACTATTTATCTCTTTTAAGCAAATGTGATTTATGTATTGGTAATTCTTCAAGTGGAGTTTTGGAGGCTCCTTCACTAAAAATTGCAACAATTAATTTAGGCACAAGACAAACTGGAAGAATTAAATCTGACAGTATTATTGATTCTGATTATCAATATGAAAATATTTTATCAGCTATAAAAAAATCAAAATCTAGAAACTTCCAAAAAAAACTTATGTTATCGAATAACCCTATTTATAGGAAAAATACTGCTACTAATATCAAAAAAATAATTAGTTCAAATTTAAATAGGAAAGTTCTATTAAAGTCGTTCTACGATCTTAACTAATTAAATTATAGAATATCCACCATCAACAATCAAATTGTGTCCATTGATATACCCCGATAGATCACTTGCTAAAAAACAAATTGCTGACGAAACTTCATCTTGATGGGCCATTCTTTTAGAGGGACATAAATTAGAGTATTTATTTATAAATTTTTTGCTCATTGTTTTATCTTTTATCCCGCCGGGTGATACAGCATTAATTCTGATGTTATATTTTGCATAATATGAAGCAAGTTCTTTAACAAAATTTATTAATGCCCCCTTAATAATTGCGTATGTTATATTTTCTCTCTTTTCAGTATTTTTATAAAGGTTCATGTTATGTGCCAAAAAACCATATATTGAACTAACTAAAATAATTGAACCACCTTTCTTTCTATTCTTCATAAGATCGGCAAATTTTTTAGTTAGGATAAAATATGATGAAGAATTTAATTTTAAATTATTTAAAAAATCAGATTCATTAAAATTTTTAAAATCATTTTTGCTCCAGTTTTCAGTTCTTGGATAAGAGCAGTTAATTAATATATCTATATCTAACTTTTTATTTTTATATTTTAATTTCTCAATAAAATCATTTTTGGTAACATCTAAATTATAAAATTTATATTTTTTTTTTTTTATTTTTAAATTAACAAAATCTACATTTATTACATGAGCACCATTCTTTAGTAATTTACTAATTAAACTTTTGCCAATAAGTCCTGATCCACCAAGAACTAAAATTTTTTTATTTTTAAAATTAATCATTTAATATTTTTACGATATCTATAGCATCTTTTAATTTAGATAAATTACCAAATTTATTTTTTATTATAGCTTTATGCATATTTATTAACATATCTAATTGTGTATATTTTTTAAACTTGATAATTTTCTTTTTTTTATTTGAAACTAAATATATTTTTCCATTAATTAAATCTGCTTTTATACTTAATTGATTTCCATCAATTAAAATGTTTCTCTGATTAATTCTTGAACTGTATGATAAAGTAATGTTCACATTTCTTTTATTAATTTTGCCATCTAAAATAAATAAATCTTCACTTTTTATTTTAAGATTAGAACATCTGTATTTTCTTAAATAATTTATTTTTAATTTTCCAAACAACCATACTATATAATCAATTTCATGACTTAAATCTAAAGATACTCCTCCGCCCTTATTTTTATTTGCACTATATGAATTCAAATAATTTTTTTTTCTCCAATTGGGTAAGTAAGAAAAGCAAGTTGAATTAATATAATATATTTTTTTATTTTTTAAAAATTTCTTTAAAAATAATATTAGTGGATTAAATCTAAAATTATAACCTACAAAAATTTCATTTGAATTTTTTTTATTCTGTTTAAAATTAAAATTTTTATGAAAAATTGGTTTTTCTACTAATATTAATTTGTTTTTTAATTGTTCGTCTACTAATTTTAAAAATTTGTAATGAAGATAAGTTGGTGTTGCAATAATAATATAATCAGGATCTATTGTTTTAATAATCGATTTATTAATAATGTTTTTTGAATTTAAAAATTCAATATCTATGTATTTATTAATTTTTTTTAAACAATGAAAATGTTTTGAACCAATAGAACCAAAACCTATTATTAAAACTTTATTTATTGTATGCGTCAACTAAATTTCTGAAAAATTATGTTTTAGAATTATATATAGTATATATAATAAATTTTTTATACATAAAATATGGTCTCAAAAATAAATAAGTATATGTTTCCATTTAATGGTCTCATAAAGGATGCTCTTAAGTCATTAGGATTATCGGGGCAAAATTGTTTAATTATTGTTGATAAAAAAAAAAAACTTTTAGGAACTTTAAGTGATGGCGACCTAAGAAAAGTAATTTTAAAAGAAAAATCATTAGTAGAAAACATTAAAGATTACTATAATAAAAGACCAATTTATTTTAGACAAAACAATTATAAAATCAAAGATTTAAAAAATATTTTAATAAAAAAAAACATCGATTTGATTCCTATTACTAATAAAAAAAAGGAAGTTGTGGATATTATTTCTTGGCACAGCATTTTGAATCCAGGTTTAGAAAAAAAAAAAATTGATATTCCAATTTTTATAATGGCAGGTGGTAAAGGATCCAGACTTCAGCCATTCACTACAGTTCTTCCTAAACCTTTAATTCCTGTAAATGGATTGCCAATTATAGAACATATCATTAAAAATTTCTACAAGTATGGAGCTAATGATTTTATAATTTCTATAAATAAAAATAACCATCAAATTGTAAAATCTTACTTAAAAAAAATTAAAAATTGTAATATTAAATTTTTAGAAGAAATAAGACCTTTAGGAACAGCTGGAAGTCTGGCACTTATTAAAAACAATATTAAAAAACAAATTTTAGTTACAAATTGTGACGTAATGTTTGATATTGATATTTCTGCCTTAATAAATTTTCACAAAAAAAATAAATTTGATATCACTCTTGTTGGTTCAGCTGAGGAACTAGAACTTTCTTATGGTATATGTAAGGTTAATTATAAAGGAAAATTAAAATCAATAGAGGAAAAACCAAAAATTAAATTTTTATCTAGTTGTGGTCTATATATATTAAATAAAGAAATTATAAAATTTATTCCAAAAAAAAATGAAAATAAGTTTGATTTTACTGATTTGATAAATTTGTGCTTAAAAAAGAAAAAAAATATAGGTGTGTATATAATAAGTAATAAAAATTGGTATGATGTAGGTAAATGGGATGAATACCATAAAACCATAAATCAATTTAAAAATAATATTTAATTTTTTCGCAATATTAATGAATAAACATTTAGTAAGAATAATATCAAAATTAGATATTAAAAATGGTCTACTTATAAAAGGTATAAATTTAGAAGGGTTAAGAGTTTTAGGTTCTCCTGAATACTTTGCAAAAAAGTATTATGATCATGGCATTGATGAAGTATGTTATGTTGATAATGTAGCAACATTATACGGAACAAATAATTTATCTAGATTTATAAAAAAAACCTCCGAAAATAATTTTATACCTCTCTCCGTAGGAGGTGGAATTAAGAAAATTTCCGATGTTGAAAGAATACTTAAAAATGGTGCTGATAAAATTTGTATAAATTCAGCTGCAGTAAAAAATATTAATATAATTTCACAAGCATCAGAAATATTTGGATCAGCAAATATTTGTAGTTTAATCGAATATGTAAAATATAAAAAAAGGTTTTATATAACTACCTCAAATGGAAGAGATGGTCACCAAATAAACCCTATAAAATGGGCAAAAATGGTGGAGAGTCATGGAGCAGGTGAAATATTTTTAACAAGTGTAAATCATGAAGGTTTAAGATCTGGTTTTGACATTGAAACAATTAGAGATGTATCAAGATCAGTAAAAATTCCAGTAATAGCTCATGGTGGAGCTGGAAATTTTCAACATATTTTAGATGTTATAAAAAAAACAAATGTAAGCGGTGTAGCAATTTCTTCGATGTTCCATTACCACTATATTAAAAAATTTAAAGTTAATTCAAGGATAGGAAATTATAATTACCTAAATAGTTTAAAAAAAAATAAGAGTAATAAAAATATAATTATGAAATTAAAAAAATTTTTAAGTATAAATAATATAAAAATTAGAAGTTAGCATTATGAAAGTTGGAATTATTAACCTTAATATCAATAATCTTAGCAGTATTTACAACTCTTTGTCTAAATCAAATTATAAAGTAAAAATAATTTCCAATGGTGAAAAAAAATTTAATTATGATTTAGTTGTCTTACCTGGTGTTGGCTCTTTTAAAAGTGCAATGAAATATATAAAAAAAAATCATTTAGATGAGAAAATTTACCAGTATTTGTCCAGAAGTAATGCACGACTTTATGGAATTTGCCTTGGTATGCAATTATTATTTGAAAAAAGTAATGAATTTGGCAATTGCAAAGGATTAAATATTATAAATGGGGAAGTTAAAAAGATTCCAAATAAATTAACAAATATGAACAATAACATTGGTTGGAATAAAATTATAATAAAAAAAAAAATTGATAAAAAAGCAGATCAAATAAAAAGTAATTATTTTTATTTTGTACATTCATATTTCTGCGATCCATTAAACAAAAATAATATTTTTTCATTAAGTAACTTAAATAATTTTACTTTTTGTTCTTCAGTTATAGATAATAAAATATTTGCAACACAATTTCATCCTGAGAAAAGTGGATTAGCGGGAAAAAAATTAATAAAAAATTTAAGGTACTTTTTTTAATGAGTCAAAACTATTATGGATTACCTAAAAAAGTTTTGTTTTGTAAAAAAACTTTAATGTCTAATCAAAGACCAGCTTCAACACCTGAATTTAAACATACTTTAAAATCAAAAAAAAAACTCTCTACATTGATAAAAATGGAATTTCAGAAACTTGGAAGTTTTCAAGATTAAAAAAGAAGATAAATTTCAAATGTAGAGAGGGTCTTTTATTAAAATTACTTGATAAACACCGTGGAAAACATGGCAAATATGATTGTATAGTTCCGGGAAGCGGCGGAAAAGATAGCTGCTACGCTGCGCATGTCTTAAAATATAAATACGGAATGAATCCCTTAACTGTAACTTGGCCTCCGATTTTATACACTGATTATGGGTATCAAAATTTTAAAAATTGGATTTCTTCTGGCAATTTTAAAAATATATCTGCAAAAAGAAATGAAAAACTTATGAAAATAATAACAAAATATTCGATTCTTAATTTAATGCATCCTTTTCAATCTTTTATATTGGGTCAAAAGAATTTTGCTCCAAAAATTGCCTTAAAGTATAAAATTCCTTTAATATTTTATGGAGAAAGTGAGTCTGAACATGGATCGCAAATAAAAAGAAATTTTAATCCAACTAGAGAAAGCGAATTTTTTTCGACTAACGATTACAATAATATTTATTTAGCTGGAATGAAATTCCAAGACATTATGAACGATTTTAATTTCAAATTTAAAGATATGGAAATTTTCTTACCAATTAAGCAAAAAGATGCTGAAAAGATTAATATGCAAATCCATTATCTAGGTTATTATTTAAACTGGGTTCCTCAAGAGACATTTTATTATTCTGTAGACAAGTGTAATTTTAGACCGAGACCTTTTAGAACACAAGGAACTTACAGTAGATATAATAGCATAGATGATAAGATTGACGATTTACACTACTACACTACATTTATTAAATTTGGCATTGGTAGAACGACATATGATGTTTCTCAAGAATTAAGAAATGACCATCTTAATATAGAGGAAGGTAAAAAATTAATTAAAAAATATGACGGAGAATTTCCTGA
>MDSW01130614.1_pt1 | contig 13748 bp, 11 predicted proteins | sample 811171 | NCBI WGS metagenome assembly MDSW01 (sample SAMN05326641, study PRJNA326480) | marine metagenome | isolation source: seawater | place: Atlantic Ocean: North West | collected 2012 | reverse complement strand
TATTGCCAAATGTATAATTGTATAAACTTGCCATTTCTATATATTATTCTCTAATATTTTTTTTTTATATAAAAATAAATTTATTAGCTTTTAATATGATTTCTTCTAAAAAGTGAATCATATTAAATAATTAATACATAGCATTTCCTAATCTTCTGTTGTTTTTACTACATTGTATAGTGTCGCCTTCTTTACAAGATGACATATTTCCATAACAAAATTCGGCGAATTTTCTTTGTGCGTTTGGTATGGTTGTATTGGGCATTGTGTGGAAACTTCGCATATTATGTTCAAAAGTTAAATTATCTCCTAAATTTCTATATAATTTATCATTATCAACTAAAGAATTTAATAAATCTGGTTTAATAGCCGTTTTATTTATATTTCTATCTACTGCTTCATTATAAGATGGTGCTGCTGGTTTCTTCTTATTATTATATTTATAATCATCCATCATAACATTCATTAAAGGATTTTTTTTTGAAGGAAAAGAGTATTTATCCTTCATAATATTTTCAAAATCGCCGGCTTTAAAATCCATTTCTTTACTAGAAAACCCTTCTACATTTTTTCCAGCTTGAGTCTTGTATAACATAATAAATACTAGAATAGTTATAACTGAAGAAACAAGAATATTATAAGATTTTGTGAAAAAAAAGCCTAAAACAGTTAAATACAATATTAATCTTGTTATAGCATTATACTTTCTTTCAATGTTTAAATATTCATATGGCCAAACTTCTGCTGGTCTATTAAACAACTCTGAAATATCATTTATCCAAAATCTTTCCATTTAAGATATATATAGTTATTATTTTTTATTTTTATTTTTATTTTTCTTCCGCTTTTTCTTTTTCTTTTTTCCTATTTTGCTTTTCGCCATTTTACCATCACCAACATTAAACGTTTTTTGATTAAAATCTTCAGGTCGTTTGTTAATTTTTTCATTTATGGCCGCCATCATTTCTTTTTCTTGTCTCCTCTGTTTTAACTTATTTAACATGCGCTCTTTTTGCTTACTTTTATTCATATTACTTTTCATCATAGATTGAAAAAGATTTATATTGGGTTTTCCTTTACCGCCCAACCCACCCATTCCCATTTTACTTAACATTTTTTCCATATCTTTCATACCGGGTGTATTTTTCATTTTACCGAGAAGTTCGCTGGCCTCTTTCATTAATTCGCTTTCATTTATCTCTCCAGATTTCAATTTCTCATCTAATTTTGAACTAACTTTTTTAATCATTCCCATTAACTTACCAGGATTTTTAAAAAGTTTTGAAAAAACATCATTCACGCTATTTATATTTTCGGGATCAATATCTAAATCGCCCGCTGTTTCATTGGCAATTTCTTGAGCAAGTTTTCCTATTTTACCATCCATTAAAGAATTTAGATGCTCATGAATATCCTCTGGGTTTGGAATATCTTTATTGAAATTACCCGATTGATCCATAGTTTTTTCCATATTTTTCATCATATCCTCAAAATTAAAATCATCGCCAAATATTCCAGAAATATCCATAGTTTTCCCCATATCTTCAAACATCTTCTCCATTTCGGGTATATTTGAAAAATCCATCCCCGAAATATCCATTCCCGGTATTTTCATTTCTTTCATTTTTTCCATCATTTCTTTAAAATGTAGGTGGTCACCATTTCCAGATTGGTCAAACACGCCTTCCATTGAAGATACGACTTCTTCTAGTTTTTTTTTGAGTTCGTCTTCATCAATAGCTTCAAATAGTTTCGCAGTATCTCCAAAACTTTCAGAACCATTAATATTTTTTGATAAAGAAAATAATACCAATTGTAAATATTTCCATATAATTTTTTTTGTATTGTTACTTATGTTTTCTCTCCACAATAATTTAAAATTAATATTTTCGAAAAAGTTTGTATTTTTATCACAGTCCTCAAAAATATCTTCATTCTCATATAAAATATCAAAAAATCTCTCTGGATAAACACTTTTTAAATATTCAAATACCTTTATTCTTTTCTCAATGTTTGGAGTATCGTTTAAAAAGTCCAATTCATTTTCAGTAAGAAATTCATGATATTCGGGGAAAGTATTTAAAATATCAGTAATAAAATCTTTCAAAATTTTATTAAGTTCTTCGGGGTACTCACATTCGTGTGTTTTATAATGATTGCTCATCTAAAATATATTAAAATATATTAATTAATTTTTTAAATACTAATATATTTATAATCTTTAATTTTTATGATACTCGATGGATAATCTTGATAATATTTGAATATAATTCATTGCTTCCTTTTTATATTTTTTATCAACTTTTGATATTTTATTTTTTATTTTATTGTAACAATTCAATACATAAATAGCGTTATCTTTTAAATCTTTAACATCCTGAGTATAATCTTTTTCCTCAAAATATTTAAAATCCCCCTTTTCAATTATATGTAAATATGGACCAGCGATATAATAAGTCCATAAATATATAATTTTTTTTTTATTACATTTAATAAGCAAAGAAACGAAAGTATTTAATGTTTCAATATCTTCATTTCCCGGCATAATTTCATCAGTAAATGTTAAAAACTTTTTTAATTGTAAATTAAAAGTTTTCAACACAAGTTTTTTTTTGTTGGTTGCCATTCTAATAAAATATATAAATTTATCTTTTATATTATTTTAATTTAATGTCTTTACTTCTCTCTTCTTGTAATTTACTTAATAATTTAGAAACGTTACCACCCTTTATTTTTTCTGAAATAAATGTTTCTGGTGGAGTTTCTATTTCATCTGTGATATTATACGTCGCAAATGAATGCATCTGTCGCGTCCCACCTTCTCCTTTTGTAGATAATTCATCAGAAGATTGATCTAGATAGGAATAATTATCGGATAAATTATTTCCCATTTCAAAATTAGAAAATGCTAAAGGTTCACCGGCCATTGTTGCTTTTGCATTATTATTTTCTAAAATCGGTTCAAATAAATCTAATATTTCTTTACCATAAATAATTCTATTCCCTCTATTTAATAATAATAGGGCGGGAACTTTTTGTATTTCTTCCGGCATAAGTAATTCTTTACCGTCTGATAAAATAATATAAATTTTATCTTTCACTTTTTTTCTTTTATCGATACATAAAAAATGTATATCATTTTTAATCTTATCTTTACCTATTTTAAATAATATTTTTTTACAATTATCGCAATATTTACTATAATATAACACATAACTCATTCTATATTTATAAAAGTTTTTGATAATAAAAATATAACTTATTAAATTGAAATTATTTTATTTAATAAATAAAATGTAGAATTAAAATATTATTTAAAAATATTTCTTTATTATAAGTATTAATGGCAGAATCAAAGCTTCAGTTACCAGAAATAACAAATATTTCAGAAAGTAATGGAATATTATCTTTCGATGCTAAATGTAATGTTAGTGTTATAAATGGATTGCGTAGAACTTTAACAAATGATGTTACAACAGTGTGTCTAAAAACAGAACCTTTTAATGATAAAAATGCGGATTTAGAATCTACTATTATATATGAAAATACCACAGCTTTTACAAACGAAATTTTAAAACAAAGATTAGGTTGTATACCTGTTTATTTAAAAACACCTGAAAATATAGAAAATTTGATTATTGAAGTAGATAAAGAAAATACTGGAAATTCTGTTGAGTTTATTACAACTGAAGATTTTACAATAAAAGACAAAAATACAAATCGTTATTTAACAAAAGACCAAGTTAAAAAAATTTTCCCTCCATCAAAAATGACAGGTGATTATATTATTTTTGCTAGAATAAAACCGGGTGTTTCTAAAACAGTACCGGGTGAAAAATTGAGACTAGCTTGTCGTTTATTTGAATCTAGAGGTAGTGTTAGTGGACAATATAATGTTTGTTCAACTGCCGCTTATAATAACATGATTGATGAAGTTAAACAAACAGAAGCGTGGTCTAAAATAGAAGATGGTTTGAGTAAACAAGGTATTTTAAAAACCACAATTGATGAGAAAAAGAAAAATTGGTATTTACTTGAAGGGAAACGTCATTATTTAAAAAATCAATTTCAATTTAGACTAGAAACAATAGGTGTTTTTACCAATGAGGAGTTAATTAAAAAAGCGTGTTTGGTTTTAAACGTTAAATTTCATCAATTATCGGAAAAAATAACAAATGATGAAATAGTTTATGAGAAAAATTCTATTAATGTGAAAAATTCTTTTGATGTTAAGTTATTTGGCATAGATTATTCTGTTGGAAAAAATATTGAATATATGTTACATGATAGATTTTTAAATAAATCTAAAGTGCTTACTTATGTTGGTTTTATTAAAAGACATCCTCATGACGATCATTCTATTATTAGGGTAGTTTTTAAAGATGATACGCAAGCAAATAAAGATAATATTAGAAGTTTGCTTCAAAGTTCTATAGATTATTGTATTCAAAATTATACTAATATTTCTGATTCTTTTGTATAAATACTGTTAGTTTATTAATCTTTTTGAGGCTTATTTTTATGATTAATACTAAACATCAATTTTGGAATAGGAATAGTTTTTACATATTTTGTAAGATAATTAAAAGTAACCTTTCGATTATTTGGATAGAGTTCATTTAAATAAGTAGACTGGAGTTCATATAGAATAGGTTTAAATTCATATGGAGCATCCTTAAGTCTTATTTTTTTTACAATAAAACAATCAACGTAAAATCCAAACAATAGTTCTGTCCATGAGTAAAGTTGTTCTTGAAATTCGTCAAATTGTTTTTTATGTTCTGGGAAATATTTAAGATATTCATAAATCTTATTTGTATTTCTTAGTCTATAATAGTTATATTGAAGTTTTTGAGAATTACCATTTAGTGATTTAGCAGAAAGAAATGATATATTTAAAAATTTTGTTCTTTGATTATTGTTATTTTTAATGATAAATCCTGCTTCTTGTAGATGAGTATCACTATCTGAGCATAAATCAATTAATTCATGCCAATTCTCAATATCTGGATAAAGATTTTTAATATTCGATGGTTTATCTATATTTTCAATTTCAATATCAGATGTTATATCTTGGATATTATTGTCACAAATTTTATAAACATGTGTGAGAGTAATTTTCGCCTCACGTACATATGATAGAATCGTATTTTCAGGATGTTCGAGAACAAATGAATAACAACATTCTTTATCGAGCTTATCCCATGTCAAATCTGAATTCACAGCAGCTTCAAAAAACATATCTCTGAATGTTTTCTGTGTATCTAGATTATATCTACATCTAGCACCAATATTACTTCTAGTACATATTTGCCATTTAATTTCCTCATCTGATTTTTCATCGTAGAAAATATTTACCATTGTACCGGGTATAAATTCAGTTATCTCACATTCGTCAAATTCATTATCAGCAATAAAATTATTAAAATTAATAGCTTTTTGTGGAGCAAAACAAACTAATTTATCATTTTTAACAATTACGGAACGAAATAGACCGAGGGTTTTTTCATTTTCAATAGTCAATGATTCCTTGTTGTATTTCATCAAAATATAATCATTAATTTCTTTAACAATAACATCATTTTGAGATTCTGATTTTATCTCATTTAAAGTTTTATAAAAAGATGTATTATTAACATTTTCGGAAACGATAACAGCAGCCATTTTAATAATAAAACAATATTTGTTTATATTATTTTAATTCAATTTATAAAATATTAAAACTTTATAAAAATATATATAGAATATAAGTAATGTCTGAACTAGAAAAACAAGAGTTGGTATTAGAATTGGGACAAGTTATTAAATTTAATGCGCCATCTAATACAGAATTACATAATAAAAATTTGTTTATAGAATATTTAGATGAAACAAAAATAAAGTTATTAGACCCTGAAAAAGATGTTCCTATCATTATTGGTATGAATGTAGGTGTATTAAATGATGAAAGTATAGAATCCATCGTAATTTTGTATACACCTGAAGAAAAAGGGTATGCTAGACAAAATAATTTAATAGTCGGGAGAGATATTTCCATCCATTTTGGTGGAGCTGTACAAATTATATTAAATGGTGAAGTTACAAATACTGAAAACGACCAAATAGAAATAACTGAATATTTGACAAATAAAAAGTTATATATTGATTTTAAGTATCAGGGTTTGCCTGAAAATTTAAATATTATTTCAATAGAAGACTTTGAAAAGCCAAATAAATTAGATACATCTGTTACAATTGAAAGTAAAAAACGCGATATTGAAAATATAGGAGATGTTGATTTAGAAATAGATGAGGATGAACTAGATGATTTAGAATTAAATTATGACGAAATGGAAAATATGGATGATTTTGAAGAACTTATTATATCTGCGGATGAACTTATTTTTGATAAAGATAAGGTTGAAAAAATTACACAAATGGTTGAAGTAAAAGAAGAACATAGAAGATATTCTATTGAACAACAAACAAATGATTTACTCGATGACCTTTTATCAGAATTAGTAACAACAGATAGAACACCAGCTGTATTAAATAATATTAATACTATTATTACTCGTTTTAAAGATCTCCGTTTAGAATATTCAAAATACAATGAAGATGGAACTGTGAGTAATATAAATAAAAAATATGATGATAAAGAGCATAAGGCAATAATATTAGATTTACTCGAATTTAAAAAAAATATACCTTGGTTGTTACCCATTGTTAAAAATAAAAAAAAATTATATGATGTTGAAGTATTTGAAGATAGTTTAAATGAAGATGTTATTGTAGATGAAGTGGGGAAATTTATAAATGAATATAACAATATTATGGAAATGTATAAAAATAATAATATTCCTAGTTCATCGGAAAAATATCAATTCGTTCAACAAAGAATTAATAATATTCAAAAAAGTTTTTTATTTCCTAATGTGGAAACAGATGTTATTTCTAAAGTGAATGTTTCAAAAGACATTAATACTGTTGTTGACAACTTGGGAGATTTTTATTCAAGTGTTTCTACAAATGATAATATTACTAGAAAACAATACTATACTCAAAAATACCTTTCGGCTGAAAATATGTTATATAAAAATCTTTTAGACAAGAGAGGGATTTTTACAAAGCGTAAAATAATTCAAAACGAAGATATTTATTTAAAAGGATTTATAATACTTCCAATGTTATATAAATATTTATCAAAAATCAATTTACCAAAAACAAATATATATAAGAAAACAATTCTTCATGGTTTATTGGGGTTTCATGATATTTTAAATAATGTTGACATTGAAAAAAGTATTATTGATGAAACATTCGAATCTTTGGATTTAAATATTACAACAAAGAATCCTTATGAAATATCTTTTAAAGAAACTTTAAATTTGTCAGATAGAGCTACAACAAATTCTTATGAAAAATTCTTGGACGCTATGATACCTTCAAATGAATATATTATTAGAAGAATGGCAAAATATAATAAAAAAACATCATATGTTGGTTTTGTGGATGAACTTGAAACATTTTCTATTTATCCCGAAGACATACATTTTAAACAGTATTCTATTATTGTTAATTTGGTTGAAAATAATATTTTAGAGATGAAAAAGACACTTTCTATGCGTGAAAGTAAATATGTAAACGTTCAACACTATCCTCTTAAAAAATTAGATTTCTTAGAGAACTTATTTGAAACGGATAGAATGGACGATGTTCTTTCATATTTAAAACAGACTTATAAACTAGAAGATAAAATAAAAACAAGTTCTAATTTACTTAAAAATATTATAAAACGTGATGGTGGATTCTTGATGAACATTTTGATGTCTATGGCGCAAAATGAAAATTATCAAGAAATAAATTTTGAAGAAAAAATATCAAAGGAATTATCAAAACTAGATGATAGAGCTGAAAAAATGGACGATAACTCATGTAAACAATATGCTATTGTGAAAATGTATAATAATATGGCAAAGCTTAAACGAGATAATGGCACTGAAGATGTATATTACGATAGAGAATATGATGATACGAGATATGATATTATGGAAAACTTTGAAGAAGATAAAGCTGTTTTAAAACCGGAAGTATTATTAAAAAAAATTACAGATCATTTGGTTAAAAATGTTGGTGTTAATCCCACTAATGCGAATAGAGATGCGTTGAGCATGATTACTGGAAAAAAAAGGATACTTAATAATTCAAATGAATTATCCGTATTAGATTTGGGAGACTATGAATATAGATACTACGAAAGAAAAAATAATACTTGGCGTTTAATAGAAGAATTTAATGATAAAATGCCTGACGACACAGCGTTTTGTAACCTAAAAGATAAATGTTTAAGTATTAATAACAAATGTGATAACCTTCCCAATATAGAAAATAAGATACAAAAAAAATTAGTAGACGATATATTAAATAATTTTTCTGAAACTATAAAAGGTTCGCATAAATCTCAGAGAGAAAATTTAGTTAAACTTCAAAAACTCGGAGAGAAATATTTGGAGCAAAATATCATTTCTTTGGCGAGAGATTTAACTAAAAAAGATAAACTTATGGCAGAGATTGCTAGCGGTACTGAACTATTAGATATTGTGAAATCGCCTTATAGCGAAACAAGAGATAATATTTTATCGGAAATAGATATTGTTAAAAAATATTCAAATATTATTTTATTTGTCAGTCAATACTGTCGTGAATATGACCCAACATCAACAACAGAAAATATATATTGGTTTTATTGTATAGAAACGGATGTTAAATTATTACCAACATTTTTATATCAATTGGCAGATTCATTTGAAAATGGTGATTTTCAACATACGTTACAACGTATAATTAAAGACAGAGGTGTATTAAGCGAAGATGGTGATAAAGTTGTTGATAAATATAGTGGGTATTCTATAAAATTTATTCAGTATAGTAATGATGAAGGTTACGATGCTGATGGGTATAAAATAAAATCCAGAGATATGATGGAAGAAGATATTGGAGAAACAATTATGAGTACTTTAACAGTGAAAGATTCGTCATCTAAAACGAAACTAGCTTTGGCCTTAGAAAAAATGTTAATCGGGATTGACAAAACAATTGGTATTGATTTGGTTGAATCAAGAGAATTTATTATATCTAAGATTATCCTACTTTTAAATCAAACAATTCTCTCCAAAAAAGCTTATGAGAATAAAATAGAGAGATTAAAAAAGGCAAAAAAAGGGAAGGGTTTAAAATCTTATACAAGATATTATGATGAAAATTTAATGTTAACCTTAATTTGTGTTTACATGATAGCTTTACAGTCTTCTATACCTAGTATTCAAACATCTAAGACGTTTCCGGGTTGTGTCAAAAGTTTTGCCGGTTATCCATTAGAAGATGAACCAGGTAAGAGAAACTTAATGAATTATGTAGTTTGTATTTTATTAAAAATTCGAGGCGATGGTAGACCATGGACGGGGTTACCAAAAATACGCAAATTATCTACAACCAAAAATGTTGAGAAATTGGATAATTATATTTTAAAAATTAAAAAATACATGGATCAAAATATATTAACAAATAAAGAAATACATAAAAAACTTGAGATGAAAAGAGATTGGATAAAAAAAAATAGAGCAGAAAATTTGATATTGGATGAATTTAGTATTCAGAGATGGTCTACATTTTTACCACCTTTATATAAATTTAAAATGGGCTCTATTAAAATGTTAGGTGAATCATATAAAAGATTATTGAAAAATAGCATTATTTCTGGTAATAACGACCAATTTAAACATATTAATATCTTACTTGGTAAAATAAAAGAATTTTCATTTAATATTCAAACAAAAGTAAATGAAATAATAGAGGAAAAAGATAAATTATTTATTACAAATTCGGGTATACCATACATGGAAAATGCGTGTTGTAATGATAAAAATGTAAATACATTTAATTATTTTGCTGAAATTAATCCAACTATTAGAAGAAATGCTGAATATATTAAATTATTAGAAGATTTAAAAAGAGATAATGATGCTTTAATGGATACATATTTTTTATTTTCAAATGATGATACAAAATTAAAATACGAAAAGGTGATTAATACAATAAGCGAAGAAACTGTATATAGGGCTATTATTAAATATTGTAAATTTAATACAGGGTTATCAATAGACAGTAAATTACAAACCATTTGTGGTGTAAACAAAGCTAATTTTTCAAAATTTGATACAATAGAGAAAAAAATCCAAGTATTAAAAAATGAAAATAATGCCATGTATGTAAAAGAAGATTTGGATAATTTAATTTCTTTAATTCATACAAAAATAGAGTTAGATTATGACACAAATATTATAAGTAAAAAAAAACAGTTTGAAGGTGCTTTAACAAATATTCAGACATATGGATTAAATCATATTGTTAATGATGAATTAATGTTAAAATTTAAAAATATGATAGATAGATATGGTATTCAATATAATGAAGGCGAAAAAGATGAAGAAGTTGGAGATCTTATGTTACAGATTAATTCTGAAATTGCCGTAAAACAAACAAAAATAATAGACTTTTTTAAACTATTTATATCTTCAAGTAGTGGTATTAGAAAGATACAGGAATTTTTTGATAATATTTCAAATTATGAAACTATATCAGATGATAGTTATATGTCTGTAAACGATTCAACATTTGTTAAAATAAATGAACAAATACGAAATATGGTATATGATATATGTTTTATATTTCCGGAAATAATTAAAAATAGTGTAGAATATGAAAAAAAACATATACCACAACATTGGAAATTAAGTATGAGACATAAGGGTGAAATGGAGAGAATTATTTCTGAAGAATTTAAGGATTTGAAAAAGGTATATAACAACGATGGTTTAAATGAATTATTAATGAAAGTTAGGGTTATTTCAAAAGATATTATTATTTTATTAGATTCTATACCATTTTATGCTAATCGTGATGGTAAAAAAACTATTTTTAATGGTGAAATAATTTCAAAAATATATAAATATTTATTTTGTCTAAGCTTTGAAATTTATATTGATTTATTATCGAACGAATTAGACGCTGATATTAGTGATGAATTAGAAATAGTAGATTTACAGAAAAGGGAATTATCTATTGATGAAGACATATTAAGGGGGCAACAGGACACATTAAGAAAAACCGTTTCAAATACATTACGTTATTTTATAATCATTTTTATTAAACGAAAAAAATTAATGAATTTATCAAGAGAAAATATTTTGAATGGTATTATGAAGTCTAAGGTTAAAGAAAAATCTTTTATTACTGAAAGATTAAAGGACATGTCAAAAGAAAGACGTGAGATCGAAAATCTTATGAAAAATCATAAATTAGGTAACTGGGGATTAGGGCAAACAAGAGCTTTATTTGAATATGATGAAAATCAATATGATAAAGAAAGAATGGAAATGGAAAATATTATTCTAGCAGAAATGAGAGCTGGTGTAACAGATGATGTTACACTGGAAAACAGAGAGATTTATATGATGGATCATTTAGAAGAGCTAGATATTGAAATGAGAGAAAATGAAGCATTGAAATTAGACATGAGAGATGAAGGAGAAAGAGATGGTGAAGAAGAATGGTGAGTAATAATATTTAAAAAATAATATTACTCATAATAAATGAATATTGAAGTAAAAAGGGAATATGGTTATGTTATTTTAGTGGGATTATCCTTATATTTAACACAACAACTTATTTTATTGATACCTGTTATTAAAATGAGAAGTCAAACTAAAATAAAAGCACCAACGCTTTATCCAAGAGACAGTGAAATAAAAGAGTTAAATTTAAAAACAGAAGATGTTGGAAAATATATGAGAGCTCAACGTGCTCATCAAAATAATGTAGAACTAATGAGTGTTTTTATGCCGATATTTTTAATTATTGGTTTATTTAAGCCGAAAAAAACAGCTATAGCCGGTTTGATTGTTTTAGTTTTTAGAATACTTGGTGGAATTGGTTATTTCTTTAATAAACGCGTATATGGAGCTCCTTTTCATTTAGGCGAGATATATATATTATATTTAGGTTTCCTAACAGTTTATGAACTTTTAAAAAAAAAAGTTGAAATATAATTTAAAGTTTGTTAATAAATATTAATAATCTAAATATAAATTATTATGTATAGAAATTTTATTCGAAAAAATACAACATCTGTATCAATTGTTTTATTTTTACTATCATTTTTATTTATTCAAAATTTAAAACCGGCTTTTCTTTATGAAGAAGACGGTAGTTTTAGACAATTTGGTATAGGGTTTAGAAAAAAAACAGTCATACCAATATGGTTGATGACATTTATTTTAGCCATATTTAGTTATTTGTTTACACTTTACTATATAAATTTACCTAATTATAGATTTTAAATAATTTTATATAAAATATTTAAAATTATTCATATTATTTAAAAATCTTCTCCTGTTTCTTTTGCATTTTCACCGCTTTCTTTTGCCATTTCTTCGGCAGATTTTTTTCCTTCATTCATCGCACCTAATAATTTGGCGGCTTCACCATCTTCTGTAGATTTATCACATATATGTCCTAAAATATATAATTGTGAAACAGAATATGTAAGCATAGCTGCTAAGAAATACCAAATAAACTCTGAAATTATGTCTTTAACTATAATGGCTTGATATAATTTATATGCTATAGCAATTGTAATGGGTTTATTGGTAATTGGGTCAATATCAACATCTTTTTGTTGGAAATCCCATTTACCATTTGAACTTATTCCTAGACTTTTAAGAGCATGGAAAAAGTTTTTAGGAGTTAATTCATTTACAAAAAAGGTTCTATTACCAATTGAATTAAATTTCTCTATCAAACTTTGCGTACTATCATTTCCATTACTATGTTGTACTTTTATCCATTTTTGTAATTTAAATAATTTACGAGCAATAACATTTTTAACTATGAAATAACCAATGGTATTAGAAAATGGTGCTTTCCATCCCGGCATCATATTTAGAATAACAACCATAGTACCCATAATAAAAACATATGGAATAAAGGAATAAAGGAATGATTTTAATGCAAAACCTTGACTTGTTGGTGGACAATGTTTAGACATTTCTTTAACATTAAATGAATACATCATTAAAAACAAAACAACTAAAAATGCTACAGTTAATAATGGTATTTTCCCAGCTGGATTTTCACCCGTAGCCATACCTGTTTTAATATCAATACCACCCATATAGGTTTTAAAGATAGCAAAAAAATATAAAAATAGAGGAATAAGTAAAACAGCAACAAACGTTGAACTAGAACTTTTTTCTTGTGATTTTTCCGACATTATTCTTATTATAGATAATAAGTATAATATTTTTTGAAATTTTCATTAATTATTATAAATGAATACTCCTTTGTTAATTGAACCAGGGGCAAAATATTTTTTGTCTGAAAATTTAAAAAATTGTCATAAAAGGCGAATAACTAGAAATATTATATTCATAAATGTATCATTACTGGTTTCATTTATTCTTATTGTAGCTTTTTATTTAATGTACAAAAAAAAGAATAAAGAAACAGAAGAAACAAAAGAAAAGAGAAAATTAGAGGTACAAAATTATTTATTAAATAAAGTTCATCGCGTTATAAGAGTTGATGAAAAACACCGCCGAGATATGATAACAAATCTTCCTAAATTTGAAAGTGATTACGAACTACTTCATGAAAAATTTTATAATGTATAATATTTTAAAAAAAATTATAGATATAAATTATACTATGAG
>MDSW01015220.1_pt1 | contig 13749 bp, 14 predicted proteins | sample 811171 | NCBI WGS metagenome assembly MDSW01 (sample SAMN05326641, study PRJNA326480) | marine metagenome | isolation source: seawater | place: Atlantic Ocean: North West | collected 2012 | reverse complement strand
TTACAAAATCTTTATTAGTTGAAAATCCTTTAGATATAACCTCATTTCTAACCAAGTCATTTTCAATTTCATCACCAAATTTTTCAGCATTATTTATAGTTTTGATAGTTAGGGAATTATCTGAAGCTATCTCATTTAAAGAAAAACCATCAAGAATTTGTTGGTTAATTTTATTTTTTAAATCTAATAAATAACTATCAAGCTCCACCTCAAGTAAAGTTTTTGATATTTCTTCTTTTGATTCATCAATGTTTTTCTGAAATTCTGGATATATTTTACTAACAATTACTATATGTTTTGCAATTACAGTTTCTACAACTTCAGAAACTACATTTTCTTCCAAACGGAATATAACATTTGATAATTCTTCTAAAACTTCATTTTGTGAAACATTTGAAAATTCATTAAAGAAAACATTATTTTCTTTGGCAAATTTAACAATATTTTCATTATTTAAAGTACTAATATTTTTTTTAAACTCATCTGCTTCCTCTAAACTTTTAAAATTAAATTGAATAAAATCTCTTTTTTCAGGATTTAAAAATAAATTTTCATTATTATTATAATAATCTAAAATTTTACTTTCTGATGGTGTGAATTCATTTTTATAATCTTCTTTATTGATTAAAATGTAAGATATATTTCTTTTTTCAGAATTAATATAAGAATTAATATTTTTGTTATAGAAATCTATAATCTCATTATTATTTTCATTTATATTTAATTCTTTATAATTTTTTAATTCAAAATCATTAATATTAAATTTAATTAAATTAACATTTCTAGAATGATTGTTATGTTTGTTGATAACTTCTTCCATTTCTTTTGGATAATCAACCTGGAAAAAAAGTTTATCAAAAACTCTTGCTCTAGTTTCATAATCAATAATCTTTACAAAATCATCAATTTTTAAATTTTGTTGTTTTAGAAATGAGTTTAGAGCTAGTTCATCAAGCTTATTATTTTTATTGTATAGATTGGGAAACCTTTTTTTCGTTTCTGAGGCAACAACTGTTTCATCTATAATGTAATTTTGAGTATCAAATTCATTTTCATATACTGCTCCATTAATTAAATTAGCAAGTGCGGTTGAATGAATTTGAAATGCCTTGATTTCTTCATTAGTAAGAGGTCTACCAAGCATTTGACTGTATTGATTAATGTTAATTTCCATAACTCTAAGAAACTTAGAAGTAGAAATAGGAGTTCCAGATACTGAAGCAACAATATTATCTGAATTAAATAAATTTGAGTACCTTTCACCACCTCTAAAAAAAAATAGGCTTATTCCAAAAAGTATAGCTAATACAAAAGCTATTTTTGATTTTCCTAGACTTCTAAACATAAATATTGTTGCTTCTATAATAATAGTTTCTATAAGGGAAATAATTATGATCAAATTAGATAGTTTTTCTTCATTTTTTGTAGCAAATTGGAAATTACATGGAAATTTAAACTTTATTGATGAATTTCTTGATAAAATACAAATGCCTAATGATATATCAAAATGTATAGTCGTATGTCCTACCTCAATTTATTTGGATACTTTATCTAAGAAAAAAAAGAAATTTTTCATTGGCGCTCAAAATGTTTCACAATATGCAGATGGAGCTTATACTGGTGAAATTTCATCTAATTCTCTTCGTGATTTTAAAATTGATTTTTGTATAGTTGGTCATTCAGAAAGAAGACAAATTTTTTATGAAAAAAATGGTGAAATAAACTTAAAATCTTTTCAATTGATAAAAGATGGAATTATACCAATTGTTTGTGTTGGTGAAACATTAGAAGAAAAAAAGCAAGGTAGAACAAATGAAGTTTTAGAAAATCAATTAAAAGAATCTATTTCTGACTCATCTAATTCATTCAATACTATAATCGCCTATGAGCCGGTATGGGCTATCGGAACTGGTTTGACTCCATCATATGAAGAAATTGAATCTACTCATAAATTTATAAGAGAAAATAATAAAAAATTTAATAATTTTAAAATTTTATATGGTGGATCTGTTAAGTCATCTAATGCAAAAGAAATAGTTGCTTTACCTAATGTTGATGGAGCATTAATAGGTGGTGCCTCAATTAATTTAGATGAATTTAAAAAAATAATAGAAGATTAATAACTTGATTTATAATACTTAATAAATATAAGTACCGCATGATAACACTAATAATTATTCAACTAATATTAGCTATCCTCCTAGTTATACTAGTATTGCTTCAAGGTACTGACAATGAAGGTCTCGGACTTGGAGGAGGTGGAGGTATTGGAGGAATGATGTCTGCAAGAGGCTCTGCTAACTTACTATCGAGACTAACAGCCTTAACTGCAACTTTATTTATGGTTATGAGTGTAATATTGACTATTTTTGCATCAGTAGGGTCAGAAAAAAATATCTTAGAGTCACTTCCTTCTATTAATTCTGAGGCAGAAAGCTCAGAAGAACCAGTAATTCCTGAAAACAATTAATATTATTATCTTGATCTAGATAACTCAATTCTGTATCAGGGTTATCCGTAATGCAATATGTATTTATTACGGGAGGAGTTGCCTCATCACTTGGAAAAGGTATTGCATCTGCAGCACTTGCATCTCTCCTTCAGTTAAGAAACTTTAAAGTTAGAATAAGAAAATTAGATCCCTATCTCAATGTAGACCCCGGAACTATGAGTCCATATCAACATGGAGAAGTATTTGTTACAGATGATGGTGCAGAGACTGATCTTGATCTAGGTCATTATGAAAGGTTTACAAATATATCTGCTAAAAAATCTGACAGCACATCTTCAGGAAAAATATATTCAAATGTTTTAAAAAAAGAAAGAAAAGGAGATTATCTTGGAGCTACAATTCAAGTTATACCTCACGTAACTGATGAAATTAAGTTGTTCATTAACAGTAATCTTGAGGATGAAGATATTATAATTTATGAAATTGGTGGTACAGTAGGTGATATAGAGTCACTTCCTTTTTTGGAAACAATAAGACAAATAAGAAATGATAAAAATATTCATTCAGCTTTAATTCATATGACATATGTACCTTATCTTAGTTCTGCAGGTGAATTAAAAACTAAACCAACGCAACACTCTGTAAAAGAGTTACTAAACTCAGGAATTCAACCAGATATTATTATGTGTAGATGTGAAAAAGAGATTAATGATGACTCTCTCGAAAAAATTTCACAGTTTTGTAATGTAAAAAAAGATTCTGTTATACCTGCATTAAATGCAAATTCTATTTATGAAGTACCATCCATTTATTCAAAAGCAGGTCTTGATAAAGTTTTACTAGAGCACTTAGGTTTTGACACATCAAAATACTCTCTAAAATTAAACGCATGGGAAAATTTAATTAATAAAATTAATAATTTGCAAAAAACAGTAAAAATTGGAGTAGTTGGAAAATATACTAATCTAAAAGATAGTTACAAATCTCTTATAGAGGCTTTAACACATGGAGGCATGGAAAATAATGCTCGAGTAGAAATACACTGGATGGATGCTGAAAAGATTGAAACTAATCAATTGGTAAAAGAATTAAGTTGTGTTGATGGAATTTTGATACCTGGAGGTTTTGGTTATAGAGGCGTTGAGGGTAAAATTGAGGCAATTAAGTATGCAAGAGAGAATGATATACCGTTTTTTGGAATATGTTTAGGTATGCAATTAAGTGTTATTGAAATCTCTAGAAATGTGCTTGGACTAAATGATTCAAATTCAACAGAATTTAAATTAACGAAAAATCCAGTAGTTAGTTTAATGACAGAATGGAATAATGAAAAGAATATTGAGAAAAGAGATAAGGATAGTGACAAGGGAGGAACAATGAGACTTGGAGCATATAAAGCTATACTAAATCCCGGTTCAAAAGTTAGTGAAATTTATAAAACAATTGAGATTTCAGAAAGGCATAGACACAGATATGAGGTAGATTTAACTTATACTAAAGGCTTTAAAGATAAAGGTTTTGAGTTCTCAGGCATGTCACCAGATAATGTTCTTCCTGAAGTTTTGGAAAGTAAACAACATAAGTGGTTTATTGGTGTTCAGTTTCATCCTGAATTAAAATCTAGACCTTTGTCGCCACATCCTTTATTTTCTTCCTTTATTAAGAATTGCATAAAATGAATAAAATTAAATTGAATAATTTTGAAATATCAAACAACAATCAATTTATTTTAATTTCTGGACCCTGTGTCATTGAAAGTGAAAATCATTGCTTAATGATGGCAGAAAAAATTGCAAAAATATGTGACAAAAATAATATTAACTTTGTCTTTAAATCAAGTTTTGATAAAGCAAATAGGTCAAGCATTAATAGTAATAGAGGTGTTAGTATAGATAGAGCTGAAAAAATTTTTGAAAAAATTAAATCTTCTTTTAATTGTCCAATATTAACAGATGTTCATAATGAAAGTCAGTGTGAACACTTTTCAAATTCTGAAACTGTAGATATTTTACAAATACCTGCATTTTTATGTAGACAAACAGATTTATTAATTTCTGCAGCAAAAACCAATAAAATTATCAATATAAAAAAAGGTCAATTTTTATCACCTTATGAGGTTCCAAATATTTTTAAAAAAATTGAAAGTACAGGAAATAAAAAGATTATGATTACTGAAAGAGGTACTTCATTTGGTTATAATAATTTAGTTAATGATTTTAAAGCATTAGATATTATGAAATCCTATTCATATCCTGTGATTTTTGATTCCACTCACTCAGTTCAGGAGCCTGGAGCGCTAGGTGAGAAAAGTGGAGGCAAAAGAGAGTTTGTAACTACTCTTTCAAAGGCTGCTGCAGCAATAGGTGTAGCAGGAATTTTTATAGAAACGCATGATGATCCAGATAAAGCGCCAAGCGATGGTCCAAATATGTTGAATATACAAAATTTAGAAGTTTTAATTTCTAAATTGATTGAATTTGATAGGATTTCAAAAAAGTAAACTTAATATAGAAGTAATTTTTTAATATGGAAAGGTAAGGATGGAAAAAATAAAAAATATTCATGCTAGAGAAATTTTGGATAGTCGAGGTAATCCAACTGTAGAATGTGACATTTTATTAGATGATGGATCTTTTGGGAGAGCTTCTGTACCAAGTGGAGCATCAACAGGAGTCCATGAAGCTCTAGAATTAAGAGATGGTGATAAAAATAGATATCAAGGTAAAGGTGTTAAAAAAGCTATTAGAAATATTAATGAATTAATTAGAGAAAATGTAACTAATAAAGAATTTAAAAACTATAGGGAGTTCGATAAGTTTATATTAGATCTAGATGGAACGGAAAATAAATCTAAAATTGGAGCAAATGCCTCTCTTGCTGCAAGTCTAGCTTTTGCCAAAAGTTTAGCAAATCAATCTTCAAAAGATTTTTTTTCATATATTGCAGAAAGTGAAGAATTTTTATTGCCAGTGCCAATGATGAATATTGTTAACGGTGGGGCACATGCTGATAATGAAGTTGATATTCAGGAATTTATGATAGCACCAGTAGGAGCACCAAATTTTTCTGAAGCATTACGCTATGGTTGCGAGGTTTTTCATTCTTTAAAATCAATTTTGAAATTAAAAAACTTAAATACTAATGTTGGTGATGAAGGAGGATTTGCACCTAATATAAAAAATTCAGCTGAAGTAATTGAGATTATTTTAAATGCAGTTGAAAAAGCAGGCTTAAAAATTAATGATGATATTCTTTTATCATTAGATGTTGCTTCTACTGAATTCTTTAAAGACAATAAATACGAATTAAAAGGAGAGGAAAAAATCTTATCTTCTGATCAAATGGTTGATTATTTGGAAAATCTATCAAATAATTATCCAATATATTCTATTGAAGATGGAATGTCTGAAGATGATTGGAATGGTTGGTCAAAATTAACAGAAAGAATTGGTAAGAAGGTTCAACTAGTAGGAGATGACCTGTTTGTAACAAATATAAAAAGATTAAATATTGGAATTGAAAAAAATGCAGCAAATGCAATTTTAGTTAAGTTGAATCAAATAGGTTCATTATCAGAGACAATGGATACTATAAACCTTGGTAAGGATCATAATTATTCATCAATTATATCACATCGATCAGGAGAAACTGAAGACACAACAATATCTGATTTATCTGTTGCGGTATCAGCTGGTCAAATTAAGACAGGCTCTCTATCAAGAACTGATAGAACGGCTAAATATAATCAACTTTTAAGAATTGAGGAAACGCTAGGAACTAAAGCTAAATTTGCTGGAAAATCTATTCTAAAATATTGACAGAAACGCCTAAAATCTGATTAGCTGATAATAAATAATGAATAAATCAGTAATTTTAAAAAATAAGATTATCCTATATTTCTCCTTTTTAATTACTTTTTTTATTTCTATTTATTTAATTTATTTTTTTGTAAATGGTCAAAGAGGCTTGCTAAAGTATTTTTATCTGCAAAAGCAAAATATAGAATTTAATAAAACGATTAATATTCTTAAGATTGAAAATGATTATTATGTTGATCGAATAAAACGATTACAACCCAATACTATTGATTTGGATTTCCTGGATGAAAATGTAAGAAAAAACCTTGGTTTTATTGACAAAAATGAACGGGTTATTATCTTAAATAAATAATTTATTGACAAAATTTTACAAATTTATATTAAAAAATTTACAAAAATTTACAAATGAAAAAACTATTAAAAAATGACCATTTAAAAATTTATTCTTACATGCTCAAAATTAGACGTTTTGAGGAAAGGTCTTCTCAATTATATGGCATGGGCCAAATAGGTGGATTTTGCCATTTATATATCGGGCAAGAAGCTGTTGTAGTAGGTGTTTTGATGACTATTAAAAAAAATGACTCAGTTGTCACAACTTACAGAGATCATGGTCACATGATAGCTAGAGGATTGGATCTTAAAAGGATCATGTCAGAACTTACAGGAAGAGTTGATGGTTATTCTGCTGGAAAAGGTGGCTCAATGCATATGTTCTCTAAAGAAAATAATTTTTATGGGGGACATGGAATTGTTGGTGCTCAAGTTCCTATTGGTACAGGTATAGCCTTTACTCATAAATATAATGGCGATAAAAATATTTGTCGCACATATATTGGAGATGGGGCAATGAATAATGGCCAGGTTTTTGAAGCATTTAATTTGGCCGCTCTCTGGAAATTACCTGTCTTATATATAATAGAAAACAATAAGTACGGTATGGGAACAGCTGTTGATAGAGCAGCTGCTGGTTCTGATCTCTACAAACGTGGAGAAGCTTTTGGCATAAAGGGTGAAATTGTAGATGGAATGAATGTATATTCTGTTATCAAAGCTGCTTTTAAAGCAGGTGAATTTGTTAGGTCGGGTAAGGGTCCTTATATTTTGGAGGTTCAAACATATCGTTATAGAGGGCATTCTATGTCTGATCCAGCAAATTATAGAACTAAAAATGAATTGGAAAAATATAAAAATTCTGATCCAATTGAAATCGTAAAAGAAGAAATAATTAAAAACAAAATTGCTTCAAAAGTTGAATTAGAAAAAATAAATAAAAAAATTATTGAAGAAGTTAAATCTGCTGCAGATTTTGCATTAAAAAGTAATTTTCCGTCTAGTGAAGATTTATATACGGATGTTTATTTATAAATGAGTATTGAAATTTTAATGCCTGCTTTGTCACCTACAATGACAGAGGGAAATTTAACTAAATGGTTAGTTAAAGAGGGTCAAGAGGTAAAAGCTGGAGATGTTATTGCTGAAATAGAAACTGATAAAGCTACAATGGAAGTCGAGGCTGTTGATGAAGGTTTTGTTGAAAAATTACTTTTTAACGAAGGAGATAATAATATTCCAGTTAACAAACCAATTGCATTAATATCGGGAAAAAGAGCTCCACAATCTTCAAAAAAGGATATTAAAAAAGAGAATTCTAAAAACACTAAACGTTTGGAAATAATTGAACCACAACAAAATCAAAATAAAATTGCTGAAACAGAAATTGCTATTGATAAAGAGCAGATTACTATGAGGCAGGCTATTAGAGATACTATTGCTGAAGAAATGCGAAAAGATAAAAAAGTATTTATCCTCGGTGAAGAGGTAGCAGAATATCAAGGAGCTTATAAGGTTACTCAAGGTCTTTTAGAGGAGTTTGGAGATAAGAGAGTTATTGATACACCTATATCAGAACAAGGTTTTACTGGACTTGCTGTAGGTGCCGCATTTAAAGGCTTAACACCTATTGTTGAATTTATGACTTTTAATTTTTCAATGCAAGCAATAGATCAAATTATTAATTCAGCTGCAAAGACCTTGTATATGTCTGGTGGTCAAATTAATTGTCCTATTGTTTTTAGAGGTCCAAATGGTGCCGCTTCTCAAGTTGCAGCTCAACACAGTCAAGATTTTTCATCTTGGTATTCTCATGTACCTGGATTGAAAGTTGTAGCACCTTCTACTCCTTTAAATGCAAAGGGTCTTCTTCGCTCAGCGATTAGAGATCCAAACCCAGTAATATTTCTTGAAAATGAAATTCTCTATGGTTTAAAGGGAGAAGTTTCATCTGATAACAATTTTAAAATTCCATTTGGTGAAGCAAATATTGCAAGGAAGGGAACAGACACAACTATTGTAACTTATTCTATAATGCTTCAAAAATCATTAGAGGCTGCAAAAGTTTTAAAGAATGAATTTAATATAGATGTTGAAGTTATTGATTTGCAAAGTTTAAGACCTATAGATTCTGATACTATTATTAACTCAGTAAAAAAAACAAACAGAATTATTGCAGTAGAAGAATCTTGGCCTTTTTCTAGCATTGGATCAGAAATAGTTAATATTGTTCAAAAAAATGCATTTGATTATTTAGATGCACCAATAATAAAAGTAAATAGTGCGGACGTACCAATGCCTTATTCAAGTGAATTAGAAAAATTATATCTTCCACAAATAGAAGATATAGTAAAAGCAGTTAAAGAAGTTAATTATATATAATATATGTCATCAAAAATTTTAATGCCAGCTTTATCTCCAACAATGACTGAGGGTGTTATTAATAAATGGCTAGTTAAAGTAGGCGATAATGTTAAAGCCGGTGATATTGTGGCTGAAATAGAAACTGATAAAGCTACAATGGAAGTAGAGGCTGTTGATGAAGGAAAAATTACACACCTCTTAGAGGAAAATCCAAATATTCAAATACCAGTTAATAGTGTGATAGCTATTATTGATGGTAATAAAAATGAAACGCTAAATAAAAAAAACACTGAAATAGACAATTTTGATTATAAAAAAGATATCAAAAAACAAGACAATTCTAGTTTAAATAAAAATACTCAGAACATTGAAAGTAGAACTAATAATAATTCTAATGATAGATTAAAAGCTTCACCATTGGTAAAAAAAATTGCACAAGATCAAAAAATTGATTTAAGCAAATTTAATGGATCGGGCCCAGATGGAAGAATCATTAAAAGAGATATCAATTCAAATAATATAGTTCCAGAATCAGATATTTATAAATTCGAAGAACAAGTAATTGAGCCAAGTACGATGCGTAAAGTAATCGCAAAACGTACTTTAGAAGCTAAACAGCAAATTCCACATTTTTATTTAACAATTGAATCCAATGTAGATAAGCTAATAGACCTAAGAAAAAAAATTAATGCAAATAATTCATTTAAAATTTCAATCAACGATCTTATAGTTAAAGCTATAGGCTTAGCAATGCAGAAAAACCCTAATACAAATGTATATTGGCAAAATGATAAAATTGTTAAATTAAATCATATTGATATATCTGTTGCGGTAGCTATAAATGAAGGGCTTATCACACCAATAGTCAAAAAAGTTAATTCTAAGGGCCTGAATCAGATATCAGATGAAATAAGGAAATTGGCTAAGTTGGCAAAGACAAATTCTTTGAAACCAGAACAATATACAGGGGGCTCTATAACAGTATCAAATCTTGGTATGTTTGGAATAAATGAGTTTGCTGCCATAATTAGCCCTCCTCAAGCTTCAATTTTAGCAGTTGGAAAAATTATTAATAAACCTATAGTAAAAAATAATGAAATCATAGTAGGCAACACCTTAAAATCTACCCTATCAGCTGATCATAGGGTTTTAGATGGTGCAGTTGCTGCTAAGTTGTTAAAAGATTTTAATAATATTATTGAGGAACCATTTGAAATTTGGATTCAAAGCAGTGATATGGAAGTTATTTAAAAATGAGTGAAATAAGACATCCTGAGAAAATAAACAGAGTTTCAAACCCCATACCCAAAAAACCATCTTGGATTAGAGTAAAGGCACCAACATCAAAATTTTTTAAATTAACAAATAAAATTATAAAAGATAAAAAAATTGTTACTGTTTGTGAAGAAGCAGCTTGTCCAAATATAGCAGAATGTTGGCAAAAAAAACATGCAACTTTTATGATACTTGGAGATATTTGTACAAGAGCATGTGCATTTTGTAATATTAAAACAGGTAAACCTGGTTTTATTGATTTAGAAGAGCCTCAAAAAATATCAGAGGCTGTATTTGAATTAGGTTTAGAACACGTTGTTATAACAAGTGTTGATAGAGATGATTTAATAGATGGTGGGGCTAGTCATTTTACAAATGTTATAAAATCAATTCGAAAACTAAATAAAAATTGTACTATAGAAGTTTTGACACCTGATTTTCATAAAAAACCTGAAGCATTAAGTATTTTATCTTCAGAATTACCAGATGTATTTAACCATAATTTAGAAACAGTCCCTCGCTTGTATCTAAACATAAGACCTGGATCTAGATATTTTGTAAGTTTAAAGTTGTTATCAGATATTAAAAAACTTAATCCTAATATTTTTACAAAATCTGGACTCATGGTTGGATTGGGAGAAACAAAAGAAGAAATATATCAGGTAATGGATGATTTAAGATCAGCAGATGTTGATTTTATCACTATTGGACAATATTTACCACCAACTCCGAAACATGCAAAACTAGAAAAATTTATTACACCTAAAGAGTTTGATGAATATAAGAAGATGGCGATTGCAAAAGGATTTTTAATGGTTGCATCTTCACCTCTAACTCGTTCTAGTTATCATGCATCTGAAGATTTTAGAGTCATGCAAGAAAACAGAGCTTATAAAAATTTTTAATGAAAAATTCACAAAGAGAGGAAATAGTTAGTCATTCAGCAAAAAAATTATTTGATATCGTTATAGATATTGAAAGCTATCCCCAATACATACCTTGGTGCACCAGAATGGTTATTAATAAAAGAAAAAATAATGAAATTTATGCAGATATGTATGTTCAATACAAATTAATCTTATCTCAAAAATTTGGATCTCACGTTATTTTTAACAGAAATAAATTAACAATAGAGACTAATTATATAGAAGGACCTTTAAAGGATTTAACTACAAATTGGAAATTCGAATCAATTGATAAAGAGAAATCAAAAATAATATTTGATGTTAATTTTGAATTTAAAAATTTTGTTCATCAAAAAGTTGCAGAAACTTTTTATCCACTTATTGAAAATAAAATGATTAAATCTTTTAAAGAAAGGGCTGATAGTATTTTAGACTAATATGTCTAAATGTTTAAAAATAAAATTCACACATTTTTTTTGTATTTGAATTCTTGTACCTTTAAAATTTTTCTTTATAATTTTTGTTCTACCACTAATTCTTATTCCTATATAGACTAATCCAATTGGTTTATTTTTTTTACCCCCTCCTGGTCCAGCTATACCAGTAGTTACTATACATAATTGAGCTTTATTCTTTAAATATAATCCTCTTATCATTTCTTTAGCAACTTCTGCGCTTACAGCACCATACTTTTTTAAAGTTACTTTTTTTACATTAAGATCATTTATTTTTAATTCATTTGAATAGCTTATATATCCACCCATAAAAACTTTTGAAGAGTCTTTATTTCTTGTAAAACTATAAGCTAATAAACCCCCAGTGCATGATTCAGCAGTAGAAATTGACATCTTCTTAGCAAGTAATTTATTTAATATTTTTTTATATAAATACATTTAAAATTATTAAAATTAAAATTGTATATATTCCCGCAACTATATCATCAAGAATAACACCGTACCCATCTTTAAAGTTTTTATCTATATAGTTGGCTGGAAAAATCTTTAAAATATCAAAAAATCTAAAAATAAAAAATATTAAAATTAATGTAAAAAAATCATTATATATAAATATATAATCATAGAACAGGAAAATAGTAAAAATACCTAGAAATTCATCTATAACAATATGTTTAGAATCTTTTGAATTTGTAAATGATGAAAAAAAATTGATTAAGTAATTTGATATAAAAAATAATAAAATAAAAATAATAATTAGAATTTCTAATGTTAAAGAGTATAATTTGATTATTGGAAACAAAATTATAATAGATGCCAGACTTCCCCATGTACCAGGTGCAAAGTTTATATAACCTACTAAACAAATTGATAAAAAAAATTTAGTAAAGTTTTTCATTTGAAATTTGTACTATTGATTCTGCAGCAATTCCTAAACCATCACCTATAAAACCAATTTTTTCATTTGAAGTTGCTTTGATTGAAATAATTTTTTCAGGTATTTTAAGTGTAGAAGATAATTTTTTAATCATTTTTTTTCTATATTTATTTATATTAGGTTTTTCACATATAAAATTAATATCAAGATTAACTATAAAGAATTTTTTTTCCTTAAGTTTTTCTTTTGCAAAAGCTAGAAAATGTAGTGAATCTCTATTTTTCCACTTTTGATTACTATTAGAAAAATAATAACCAATATCTTTCATCGACAATGCTCCAAAGATGCTATCACATATCGAATGTATACCAACATCAGCATCAGAGTGTCCAATTAATTTACTATAATTTATTTTTATACCACATAATTTTAGACCTTTCTTAGTGTTCGAGTCAAAACGATGGATATCATAACCTATTCCAGATTTGAAAACAGGTTTTAAAAATAGTTTAAAATAATTTAAATCATCTGAATAAGTTATTTTTAAATTTAAATTTTCACCTCTTATAAAATTTATTTTATTTTGTGGTAATAATATAGAGTCATCCTTTGCATTTTTTATTAAAGTTTTTTTATGTGCTTCAAAAATCGTTTTAAATTCAAATCCTTGAGGAGTTTGTATTAATTTCAATTTATTATTGAATTCTTTGTTTGCAACAACTTTTTTATCAACACTATACACATATGGTATGGCAGAAAAATTTTTTTTTAATTGTTTAAGTATTTTTATTATTAATTTATTTGAACAGAACGGTCTTGCTGCATCATGAATTAATACATTTTTTGGTTTAAAACGTTTCAATTTTCTTAAAGCATTGAATGAAGATAATTGTCTATTTTTTCCTGCATTAGCAAATAGAAAATTTACTGATGGAAAATCAATTCTAATATTTTTAATATATTTAAGATGAGAATATTTATGAACAATCAATATTTTATCAAAATTCCTTGTGTCTATACGTTTTAAAAAAAAATGTATTAGATTTTCACCATTAATTTCAATAAATTGCTTAGGTATTTTTTTCCCAAATCTTGAACCTTTACCTCCAGCCAGGATAACAAGTGCATTTTTTATCTTTTTCATTTATATGATCTTTATATATTAATTTATTGTAGAATTAAAAATATAAATAACACCTACTGTAATGATTAGTTTAACTAAAATATTAAACAGATTATATCTTACTAAATTTTCATTTTATTTATTATT
>MDSW01216751.1_pt1 | contig 13750 bp, 12 predicted proteins | sample 811171 | NCBI WGS metagenome assembly MDSW01 (sample SAMN05326641, study PRJNA326480) | marine metagenome | isolation source: seawater | place: Atlantic Ocean: North West | collected 2012 | reverse complement strand
TTTCATTCTAAATTTTATTTTGAGAAAGATAATTCGTTTAATGGTAAAAAAAATTTAAATATAATCATTAATGCAACAAAAAAATTTTGTTCAAAAAATAAAATATATGTTGAAATTGGTGTTTTCAGAGGCTTTACCCTTTTCAATAATGCTCTAAATAATAAAAATATCCAATGCATAGGTGTAGATAATTTTTCTTTATTTGATGAGGATAAAAAAAATTTGAAAAAAATTAATAAAACAATTTTAAGGTATAAAATTAAGAATATTAGAATTATTAAAAAAGACTTTGAAGAAGCACAAAAAATAATAAAAAAAAAAATAGGTGTTCTTTTAATTGATGGTCCACACGATTATAGAAGTCAACTGATAGCACTAATGAAATATGATAATTTGATGAGTAATAACTCAATTATAATCATAGATGACAGTAATTATTATCACGTAAGAAAAGCAACACAAGATTTCTTAGAAACTCATAATAATTATAGTTTAGTTTTTCAAAAATATACTAACAAACATATTGCAAATGAAAAAAAAAATAAAAATTTTTATCTAGATGGATATTGGAATGGAATAAATGTTTTATATAAATCTAATAAAAATAAATTTAAAAAAAAATTAATAATGCCAAAAAATGAAATTTTATTTAAAGAACTTTTTTTTAAAAGTCATGATATGTTTAGGCATTATTATTCTTTAAATGGACCTGAAATTTTAGATTTAATTTATTATTATAAAAAAAAAAAAATAAGTAAAAAAAATTTTTTAAAAAAAGTTAATAAAATAAAAATTCCATATAAATTAAAAAAACAAATAAAATATAGATCACAGAATATTTTTTAATTTTTTTTTATTTTAAGTTATGACTTTTTATTAGTGATAGTTTTTTTAAATCTTTTTGATTGTCAATTTCAATCCAAAATTTTTTTCTTACATCAATGTATGATACCATATTTCTTTTAATAGGCTGATCTAGGGCCCTGATATAATAATCTTTATAGAAAAATTTATTATTTTTAAGGTTTTTTTTCAAAATATTTGAGCCAATGAAATTAAATTTAGCAATTCCAACAAAGTTTCCATCAGCAGTTTTTGGCATAATATGATTTCCGATATCATTTATTTTATTTTTTTTTAATTTGACTCTCATTGTGTCATTTAATTTATTATTCTTATCTATTACTAAACAAATTTTTTTTTTAGATTGGTTTAATCTATTAATAATTTTTTCATTAACTAAAATATCGCTAAACAGTATAATTAGATTACCTTTAATTTTTTTTTTTACACTCAATAATGAGTAGTAATTATTATATTTTTTATAATTATCTACTTTCTTAATTGTGACATCTTTAGCAATCAATTTTTTAAACAAGTTACTTTTATAGCCAGTCACTATTAGGAATTCTTTCACACCATTTTTTCTTAATATAGCAATATTTCTTTCAATCAAAGTTAAACCAATTTGAGGCACTTCAATAAAAGCTTTAGGTAATTGATGAAATCTTTTTAATCTACTGCCTTGTCCAGCTGCTAATATTATTGCTTTCATTTATCTATAAACTCTCTCATCCATATTTCTAAATTGATTATCATCCATATTTTTTTTCCATTAAAATCATACAAATCTTTATCATCTTTTGTTTCTATAATTTTATTTAAATATTTTTCATTATATAAGCCTCTTGAAAGAGTCTTTTGGTCTAATAAAATTTCTTTTACTTGACGGCTGTTCATCCAATCGTTCATAGGTAGTGGAAAGCCACTTTTCTTTCTATTAGAAATGATAGTTGGTAGGTATTTTTTTGAGATTTCTCTTAATAAGTATTTATTTTTATCAAATTTTTCAGAATAATTAAAATTATTTGAAAAAAGTGAAGCAAATTTTGAAAAATTAGAATTCCATTTTATTTTATATTTAAAAGGAACAGAATTAATTGATTCAATTAAATCTAAATCTAAAAATGGCACTCTCGCCTCTAAAGAATTTGCCATAGTTAATGAGTCAAGTCTGTTTAAAAGACATTTTAAATGATTCTTCTGAAAAAAAAGTAAACTTAAATCAAATAAGTTAAGATTTTTATTTTTATTAATTAAATCTAACCAAGGTTTTTGTGCATCATTAAAATTTTCATCAGTTATAAGATTGTCTAAAAATAAATTTTTTATGTCTTTATTTGAAAACCAATTATATTTATAAAAAAAATAGTTAAGAAAATTTTTCTTGTAGTCAAAATTGCTATCTAAAGAAAATATTTTTTTTATTAAATTTATTTTCGAAAATCTTCCAAATTTTTTTAGTTTAATAAAATCAACTGCACTTTTTTGCATTCTTGCATACCCCCCAAAAAATTCATCAGCACCCTCACCACTTAATACAACTTTATTTTTCTTTTTTATTTCTGAGCTTAGTAAATAGAGAGGATATTCATGTGGTATAGATGCTGGGGTAGATTTTATTTTTATTATTTTTTTTATATTTTCTAAAAAGTTAGATTTTTGAATTTTGATATTATTGTGATTAGAACCAATATATTTGGAGACCAAATTTGCAAAATTACTTTCATCATAATTTATATTGTCAAATCCAACGGAAAAAGTATTTATCTCATACTCTAATTTTTTAGATGTCATAGAAGACAATAATGATGAGTCCAAACCACCAGAAAGAAAAACACTGATTGGTACATCGCTTATGAGATGTCTATTTACAGATTGCTGAAGTTTATCTTCAATTAATTCTAAGTAATAATTTTCTCCTCTATCAGTACTTTCAGTTTTAACTGTTAAATTATAGTATTCATGTTCAGAAATTTTTTGATTTTTTATACTAATTTCAATGAAACTACCTTCATTCACCTGTTTTAAATTTTTAAAAAAAAGACTTTTATTATTAACCGTATATCTGTGAGAAAGATAAGATGTTATTGCATTATAATTAATTTTTTTTTTAAATTTAGAATGATTGATTAGTGATTTTATTTCAGAGGCAAATATAATTCCATCATTTATTAAGAAATAATATAATGGTTTAATTCCTACTTGATCCCTAACTAAGAAAATTTTTTTTTTATCTAAGTCATATATACATATTGCAAACATTCCTCTTAATTTTTTTAAAAATTGTGTACCCCATGCTTTGTATGCAACTGGAATAACTTCCGAGTCAGAATTAGTTTTAAATTTATATCCTTTGTCTATCAGTTCTTTTTTTAATTCTTTAAAATTATAAATTTCACCATTAAAAATTGAGACAATATTATAGGTTTTGATAGGCTGGTTTCCCGTTTGAAGATCTATTATTGAGAGCCTGTTAAAAGCAAGTGAAACATATTCATCATTGAAATAACCCTCATCATCAGGCCCTCTATGTTTTAGTAGTGAATTAAGTTTTTTTAATTCTTCATTATTAGTTTGATTTTTTCCAAAATTAATTTGGCCCAGTATACTGCACATTTTAATCTATATAATTAATTTAATAGTGACAATTTTTTCTCATCACTTTTAGTTTTAGTTCTATCTAAATAATACTTTTTTCTTTGATTGAATTTTTTTGATGCACAATAAGTTATGTAAATTTGTCTTCTTATAAGAGAAGATCGATTTTTTTTTGAAAAATGGGGACATTTCCAATCAAAAATTAGAACATCTCCGCATTTCATTTCCACAGGGCGATATTTTATTTTTTTATTTATTCTAGCAGGTATTTCGAAGTTATATTTTGATAAAGATTTTATTACTGAATGAAAATTTTTTCCAACTTTTCTAATATTATTTTTACTCCCAACATAAAGACAACCATTTTTAATTTTTACATTATCTAAGGGTATGACCACATTTAAGAAATAATTTGAATATTTACTCCATCCATAATTTTTTTTTCCATTTTTATCTATCCAAGAATAATGACCATCAAAATGCGGATTATAACCTTTACCACCACTATATTTGATATTTAGTTTATCCTTAAACAGAGTAAGTTTTTTATTTGAAATATTATTTATAAAGCTTATTAGCTTCCTTGAATTAAGTATTTTTTTTACTTTTGGCAATTTATCAGAGACTTTTTCCAATCTTCTTAATTTTTTTTTATTATTTATTTTTTCGTAATGAAAGTCTTTGTCTTTTATATTTTTTGTATTAATTATTTGATTTAATATTTTTTTTATATCTTCTTTTAAAAAAAAATTTTTAATCACTGTAAAACCTTTTTTGTTAAACTCTTTTTTATTTATTGACATAAACCTTTAATATTCTTTTAATTAAAATTTTCGATATCTCTTTTGTATTCTTTTTAAAATCATTTGTTATTGTTATATCAGGATTTTTTGGCAGTTCAGGCTTTATATCTATACCAACAATATTTTTTTTATTATTAAAATATGTTTCTTTTTTATTTTGTTGAATTATTTTTTTTAATTCTGTTTTAATATATATTTCAATATAATTATTTATATATTTCTTATTCCAAGATCTAACAGCATCAAACATGCTGACAACACAGAAAATAACATTAATTCCTTGATCAGTTATAAGTTTATATAAGCCATAAAATTTTTTAGCGTTTTCGAGCCTATCTTTTTTGGTATATCCATATAATTTAAAAATATTTCTTAGATCATCACCATTAATTAAAATTGTTGGACCTATTTTTTTTTTTATCATTGGTAAAATCAATTTTCCTATCTCGGATTTTCCTGATCCAGACAAACCTGTAATCCAAATAAGCGTTCCCCTTTTTTTTGATCTCATTATTTTTACTTTAAAAAGTTTTTTTTTATTTTTATAAATCCTTTTGGACGCACTAAATTTTTAAGTGTACCAATACTTACTTTTGCTTCTAAAAATGCAGGACCTTTATACTTTAAAAAAAAATTAATTTTCTTTTTTAAATTTATTTTATTTTTTATATAAAAGTATTTTTTGAAATTTAGACTTTGAGAAATTTTTTTATAATTAACATTTTTATTTAAAGTTACATCTCCAATAGATTCATGAGAATTATTATTAATCAAAATATATTTTAGATTTTTTTGTGTAATTTTATTTGTTAAGAAAGAGCCAAGATGCATTAAAAAAGATCCGTCTCCATCAAAACATATAACTTGATTTTTTTTATCATTGTTTGCTATCGTTTGAGCAACAGCAAATGTGTGTCCCATTCCTCCAATTAATAAAAAATCTTTACCTGATTTAATGTTTCTTTCATTTCTAATTTGATGAATTTCTCTTGAGTTGTATCCTACTGATCCAATAATTTTTGTATTTTTTTTAACAGACTGTAAAATATATTCTACTATATCTGATCTTGTTAACAAAACTTTTGTTTTTTTTTTATATTTATTTAACTTAATTTTTTCAAAGGTTTTAGGCTTAACAAGTATTGCACCTATTAAATTTTTTTTTTTTATTTTTTTAATAAAATTTAATACTTCATTTTTATTTAATTTTTTCTTTAAAGTTATATTAGGAATACTGTATGATTTTAATGTATTTTTTAAAACTTTACCTTGAACAATATGTTGAGCTTCATCTTTAATTCCCGGCGCTCCTCTCCAACCTATTAATAACAAGATTGGAATATTATAAACTTCTTTATTACAAAGATTTGTTAGAGGATCCGTAGCATTTCCTAGTCCTGAGTTTTGAAGATATATGCAAGGGATTTTTTTTGTAGAAAGATAATGGCCCAAGCCAATAGCAACTGCATTTCCCTCATTAACCGCAACTATATTTTTTATTTTTTTATCATTTTCTAATGATTTACAAAATTCCAAGCAACAGCTATCAGGAACTCCAGAAAAAAAATTTATAGATTGATTTTTTAAAAGATTTTTAAATTCTATAGGGTTTATCATTTAATTTCAGAATATTCTAAGAGTTTCGAGACTTTTTCAATATTTTTTTCACATTCAAAAGATCTTTCATGTTTCAATATAGAATCTAATGTTTTATTCATAGAATAATAAGATGCTCTTAATAAATGGTTGGCATAAATTACTACTTTAAATCCATTTTTAATTAAGTCTTTTTCATAAGTTTTAGAATAACTTGTTGGGACAGACACTAGGGGAATAGCATATTTTGATTTCTTAAATTTTTTGGCAAATTTAAAAATCTCTGTGGGTTTTTTTTGTTTACTATGTATCATAATTAAATCTGCTCCAGCTTTTGAATAAGAGTTAGCTCGTTTCAATGCGTCATTCAATCCTCTATTTAAAATTAAACTTTCTATTCTTGCTATAATTAAAAAATCTTTAGAAATTCTACTTTTCTTAATTTCTTTTATTTTTTTACAAAAATCTTTAATATATTCTTGTTGAACACCTGATTGATTTCCAAATAATGAATTTCTTTTTAATCCTTTTTTATCTTCTATAATCATAGCAGAAACTCCAATTCTCTCTAAAGTTTTTACTACATACCCAATATGTTCAACTCTACCTCCGTTGTCTGCATCTATTATCAAAGGTTTAGAAGTAACATCCATAATGTCGTCTATACCTGCAATTCTTTTTGTAAGCTCTAATGCCTGATTATCTGGTTTACCTTTTAACAATGAATCAGTTAAGCTAGAAGACCAAAAACCATCAAATTCCTTTATTCCATTTTTTGTTATGATTTTCTTTTTTTCTGCAAGTATGGACGCTAATGGTGAATGTGTTTCTACAATTCTTACTATATTTTTAATTTTTATTAATCTTTTTAAAAATGATGTTCTGTTATTTTTGTTTTTATAATCTTGATATATTTGATTTCTAATTTCAGTTGAAGAAATATTTTTAGTATATTTTTGTTCAACTAACTTTCCAGACCATTTTTTTAATTCTGCTAATACTTGTAATCTTGTTTTTTTTAAAACACCCTTTTTCCAATCATCTCCATGAACTACAAATTCTGGTTTTAATTTTTTAAGGTTTGGTCTGTAATCAAGTGTTTTTTGTGCAATTACTTCATCTACATATTTTAGATTTTTAAAAAGTAATAATCTTTGCTCAAAACTCAACAGAGGTATAGTTTTAAAAGTACTTATTGCTTCGTCAGTTAGTACTCCAACGATCACTTTTCCTAAGCTTGAAGCTTTTTTTAATATTTTTATGTGTCCATTATGTAAAAAATCAGCAGAAAACACTACATAAACTTTTTTTCTCATTAATTTATTTTTATTTTTCAATTTAGATTATGATATCAATATATTGTTTAACATAAATTATAGATATTTATATATATAAATTAGTGAAAATTTTACATATAGTTGGCGGAAGTTCTAATAATGGAGCATATAAAGGTGCAAATATTTTGCATCAAGCTTTGACAGAATTAAATGTAGAGTCTAAAATTTTAAATGACAACCCAACAAATAGCGACAGAAAAGATTTAGAGAAAAAAAATATTAACGTATTTTATATTAATGACAATATTTTTAAAAAAATAATAAATCAATTTTATGTCTCTATAGAAAAAATTTTAAAGTCTTTATATCTAAAAAGTCCAAGATCAACATTCACCATAGGTATACTCGGTTTTGATATAACAAAAATAAAAGAGTATAAAGATGCTGATATAATTCATATTCATTGGCTCAATCAAGGTTTTATAAAACTAAAGTCATTATCTAAGATTAACAAACCTGTTGTATGGACTATGAGAGATATGTGGCCATTTACAGGTGGTTCTCATTATACAATGGATTTTAAAGAATATGAAGAAAGTAATTTATCAAAAATTTTAAAAAATTTTAAAAAAAAAAATTATCCTCAAAATGTTAAATTTGTTGCAATAAGCGATTGGTTAAAAAAAGAAGCAGAAAAAAGTAATGTATTAAATAATCACAATATTACAAGAATTTATAACAATATTGATATTAGAGATTTTAATTTGATTACAAAAGATAATGCAAGATCAATTGTAAAAATTTCTACAAAAAAAAAAATAATTTTATATGGGGCGAACAATCCTCAAAATGAAAGAAAAGGATGGAACGTTTTTGTTGAGACGTTAAAAAAATTAGATAAATCAAAATATTTTTTATTAATATTTGGAAATTTTTGGTCACATGAAGTTTTAGATCAAATTGGAATAGAATATAAAATTCTTGGTTTTATCAATGATAAAAAAATACTAAATGCCGCTTATTCTAGCTCAGACCTTTTTGTATTTTCATCAATTCAAGAAGCTTTTGGAAAAACCTGGGCAGAGGCAATGGCTTGTGAAATACCCGTGGTATGTTTTAACAATACCAGTGTATCAGAGGTAGTAGATCATAAAATTAATGGCTATATTGTCGAAAAAATAAATCCTGATGAATTAAAAAAAGGAATCGATTGGATGTCAGCAGAAGTTGAAAAGAATAATTATTCAAACAGTACATCAAGAACCAAAATTATCAGTTTTGATGCAAAAAATATCGCAAAAAAATATATTAAACTATATAAAGAATTATTAGTTAGCAAATCATCTAATGAATAAATTGGCTTTTTTTAAAAAAATAATAATAAAAATAATAATAATAAAATAAAAATGCTTCCTAAAAGTTTAAACATTAAAAATCAATATGATCTAATTAGAATTGGCAAAGATAATGATGGTGGATATTTAGTTGAAAAAAAATCTATTATGGAATCTGATGCACTTATCTCTGCCGGTATATCATGGGATTATTCTTTTGAAGAAGAATATATAAATTTGGTGAACAAACCTGTATCATGTTATGATCATACAATTAATTTTAAACATTATTTTGTTACCTGGGTTTTAATTTTTTTTTCAAGAATAATAAAAATTTCAAGTATAAGTAAGATAAAATCTGCATATATAAATATTTTAAAACCAATTAAATTAAAAAAATTTTTTAAAAATAATTTTGTTAAATATTATAATTTTGGTGTAGGCCTTAAAAATGAAAAAATTTTGGAATTAAAAGAAATTTTTGATAATCACAAAAACTACAAAAAAATATTTTTAAAAATCGACATAGAACGTGATGAATATAGATTGCTTGATGATATATTAAAAAATAGTGATAGAATTAATGGGTTAATAATTGAATTTCATGATTTAGATCTTCATATTGATAAAATTGAGGATTTTATTAAAAACTTTAATTGTGATCTAGTTCATCTTCACCCAAATAATTCTAGCCCAACTAACAATTTCGGCACACCTACAATTGTAGAATTTTCTTTTGCAAAAAATCCTAAAATTATAGGTGAAAGAAATAGTATAAAACATGAATTAGATCAACCCAATATAAAAAATAAAAAAGATATAGATATAAAATTTAATAATAGTTAATTTAAAAAAATTCATAGATGAAAAATTTATTACAATTCTTCCTAAACATTTTTGGTTATAATATTATTAAGTCAAAAAATTTTAGAAAAATTAATAGAACACTAGATCATTCTATAAAATCTTTATTAAAAAAAAATAACCCTTTAATTATTGATATCGGAGCACATGAAGGAGAAAGTATAAATAGATTTAATAAAATATTTAGTAATGCACAAATACACTCATTTGAACCACAAATAGAAGCTTTTAATAGATTAAAAGTTTTAAAAACAAAAAATATTCATTTAAATAATTTTGGACTTGGATCTAAAATTGAAAATAAAGATATATTTGTTAACTCTAATACAGCAGCATCTAGTTATTTGAATATAGATAATAAATCGCACTATTTTAGATCTCTACAAACTATAAGTAAACAAGAAACAAAAATAAATACTTTAGACAATTATTTAATTGAAAAAAAAATAGATTTTGTTGACCTAGTTAAAATTGATGTTCAGGGATTTGAAAATGAAGTTCTAAATGGATCGCTTCAATCACTTAATAAAATTCATTTAATAGAAATAGAAGTTGTTTTTGTTAATTATTATGAAAAAAAAAATTCTTTCTATCAAATTGAAAACGTATTAAAAAATTATAATTTTGAATTATATAGTTTATCTTCTTTAGCTTTAAACAGAAGAGATGATAGGTTAAGAAATTTAGATGCTCTTTATTTTAATACTAAAATTAATAAAGAAATAATTTAAATTTTTCTAAAATGTATCAAACATCTCAGAAAGAATATTAATAAAACAAAAAGTTTATTTTGTTTATTATTTATTCTAATTAATGTCTCTTCCACAACATGTTCAAAGAATGATAGTTTTGAAGAGTATCCACCGGATTCGAAGATACTTATTAATTCATTTTTTTTGGTTGAGATGCCTTTGTATCCATGTTTTTTAATTAATCTCCAAAAAAAATCATAATCTGAAGAACACTTATACTTTAAACTATATAATCCGATTTCGTCATGAACTGATTTTTTTACAAAAAAACCTCCAGAATGTGCTGGATAAAAATTAAATGACCAATTCATTTTTTTAGGCTCATATTTATGATAAATTTTATTCTTTTTAACTGCCCCGAAAACAAATGATATTTCATTATTTTCGTCAAAATAATTTTTAATTATTTGAAGTGAATTATCCGAAAAATATTCATCCCCAGCATTAATTGTATTTATATATTTACCTTCTGAAATTTTAATACCTTTATTAATAGCATCGTAAATACCCCTATCATTTTCTATGATTATTTTTGAAATCGTTTTCTCACTATCTAAATATTCTTTAGCCCCATCATTTGAACCACCATCAACTACAATTATCTCATAATCTTGAAATTTCTGTTTTTTTATACTTTTAATAGTTTTTATTAATTTATCTTTATTATTTAAAACAGGCGTAATAATTGAAAAAGTTTTTAATTTTTTTTGCATTTACAATATTTAATAATATTAGCATAATAAATATAGTATAAATATTCATAATTAAATTTAATTAATAATAGATGATTATTTATTCTAGATTATATAAATACAATTATGATTTATATGCAACAAAACATTATTTAAATGAATATTTATTACTGGTCACCATTTATTACTCATGTCGCAACAGTGAGGTCTGTGATTAATTCTGCATCATCACTTAATTCTTATTCTGATAAATATTCAACATATATAATTAATGTAGCGGGTGAGTGGAATATTTACAAAAAAGAACTTTCAGCAAAAAATATTAAAATAATAAATTTAACTTCTTCAAGTATTATTGATAATAAAAAAGTAAGTGGTTTTTTTAAAAGTAGGTTTATTTATATTTACTTATTCATTATTTCACTATTTCCATTAATGAAATTATTAAAATCAAAACCACCAAATTTTTTTATTATCCATCTTATCTCTCCACTTCCACTTATTTTAAATTATTTTTTTAATTTTGATACTAAAATGGTACTAAGGATATCAGGTCTTCCAAAATTAAATTTAATCAGAAAAATTTTGTGGAAAATAACGTTAAAAAAAAGCTATTTTATAACTTGCCCAACTGTTGCTACAAAAAAAGATATAGAAAAATTAAATATTGTGAACAAAAATAAAATTCACGTCTTATATGATCCTATAATTAGTCCAAAGAATATCATTAAAAATTCATTTATAAATGTAGATCTGAAATATAAAAATTATTTTCTTGCAGTTGGTAGACTCACTAAACAAAAAAATTTCCTATTTTTGATTGAAGTATTTAAAAATTTTAATGAAAATAAAAAGAACACTTTAATTATTGTTGGAGAGGGCGAGCAAAAAAAAGAGTTGTTAAACTATATAGAAAAAAATAACCTTAAAGAATCAGTGTTTATTTATAACTTTACAAATAATATTTTTAGTTTTTATAAAAATAGCAAATGTTTTGTACTCTCATCTCTTTGGGAAGATCCCGGCTTTGTTTTGGTGGAAGCTAGCTACATGAATGTTCCTATAATTTCAAGTAATTGTAAAAATGGACCTGAAGAAATATTAGAAAATGGGAAAAATGGAATGTTATTTAATAATAACGACAAAAATAACCTTTTAAGTGTTTTCAAAAAATTTGAAAATCTAACAGAGAAAGAAATAAATGAATTTAAAATTAACGCGAAAATCAAATCTAAAGATTTCACCATTTTTAATCATTTTAAAAAAATAAATTATTTATTTGAAAATTATGAGCCAACAAAATAATCAATATATTAATAAAATTGAGGAATTTTTTTTAAATGACTTAAAAAAAATAAAAGAACCAAAAATAATTGAATTTGGAGTACGATTTGGATTTTCAACTAAAAAAATAATTGAAATTTGTGAGAAAAATAATGGCTTCTTGCATGCGATAGACATCGACGATTGTTCTGATGTTTCAGATAGTAAATTTTGGAAATTTTATAAATCTAGAGATGATAATTTTGAATATTTAGATAAATTTTTACCAAAAGATGTAGATTTAATTTATTTAGATTCTTTGCACGAGGCAGATCATATTGAAAAAATTTTTTATCATTATTATCCATCTTTAAAAGTTGGTGGTTTATTTATTTTTGATGATATTTCTTGGCTCCCGTATTTAAAAAATAAAAAGCGGAATAATTTTAATTGCGAAATAAACAATGAGGAAATATTTAATAAAATTTTACAAATAAAATCAGAGAATGAAAACCATTTTGACTTATATTTCTCATTTAAAGGTTCAGGATCTGCAAAAATAGTAAAAACTAGCGAAGATACTTTGAGAAGATCAATGGCAATAAAATCTAGAAAATATTCTTTTAAAAATACAGTAAGAAAAATTTTTAATCTCTTTAAGTAATTACATTGCTGATTTAATCAAATTTAAATATTTTGACAAATTTATTTTATAATCAAATCTGTTTAAATTTTTATAAGCTAAGTTAATAAAAGATTTATTTTTGTTTTTTGAATTTTTACTAAATAATAATATTTTTTTTGAGAGTATTTTAAAGTCACCAACAGGGAATAAGTATCCAGCTTTTCCGTTTAACAATATTTCTCGCGGTCCTGTTGGACAATTACTAGATATTATAAATTTTTTTAATGAAATTGCCTCCAATAATACGTTTGGCAAACCTTCAAATTTTGAAGTAAGTATAAATAGATCCGCTTTTTTTATATAAGGATAAGGGTTTGTTTTAAAATCTATAAATTTAACATTATTATTTAAATCGTTTAATTCAATATACTCTAATAATTTTTGTTTTAACTCACCTCTACCTAATAAAACTAAATGAAAGTTAATTTTATTTTTTATTGAATTAAGTGACTTTAAAAGTGTTAATTGATCTTTTTGGTCTACAAATCTTCCTACATTTATTATTTTTAGATTTGTTTTTGGAAATATTTTTTTTATTTTATTTTGAGATTTTTTTTTAATCTCTATTTTATTTAATGGATTATAAATAACTTTACAATCTACTCCAAACTTCTTTTTCATACTTTTTTTAAAATCATAACTGTTAACCATAATTTTATCTGCTTGTTGTATTATTTTTTTGTATAAATATTTTTTAATTACACTTTTTGACCAACCTTCTGGTGCAGAATTTGATCTAACAACTATTTTTATAGAAAGAAATTTGCATACCAATATACAATATAAATTTGCTTGAAATGCAAAAACTAAATAATTTCTATTTTTTAAAAATATTTTAATTAATTCTAAAATACAAAAAAAATATTTGAGTCTTCTAGATTTAAAATTTTCAACATTGATTTTTGGGTTAATAACTTTTAAAGATCTAAATTTGGAATTATAAGATTTGCTTGCAGTAATTAATTGAGACGATTTAAATTTTTTTCCTAGAAAGTTAGATATTATAAATAAGTTTTTCTCGACACCACCACCTTCAATTGATG
>MDSW01044250.1_pt1 | contig 13753 bp, 13 predicted proteins | sample 811171 | NCBI WGS metagenome assembly MDSW01 (sample SAMN05326641, study PRJNA326480) | marine metagenome | isolation source: seawater | place: Atlantic Ocean: North West | collected 2012 | reverse complement strand
TGGAGAGGGTGTTGAGAGGGTTTTTCCTTTATACTCTCCAAAAATTGCTTCAATAGCTGTTGTCAGAAAAGGTAGAGTAAGAAGAGCTAAACTTTATTACTTGAGAGACAGAAGAGGAAAATCAGCAAGAATAGTTGAAAAGATAGAAGTGAAAAAAAAGAAAGAATTAAAGGTCAGTATTGAAAAAAAAAACAAAAACTGTTCTTAATGATGAAAAGTTAAAGCAAAAAGAAGAGATGAGTATAAAAGAAAAAAAGAAAGATCCTGAAAAAAAAGAATAGTTTTTAATTAATTATGAGTGCAAAAATGGGTTATAAAACACTCTACGATAAAATATGGGATTACCATACAATAAATGAACAAAATGACGGAACATCATTAATTTATATTGATAGACACTTAGTTCATGAAGTAACGAGTCCACAGGCGTTTGAAGGGTTAAGAATCAATAGAAGAAAAGTGGTTTCCCCTTCAAGAACTCTCGCTGTTGCAGATCACAATGTACCTACATTTGATAGAGAATCAGGCATAAAAGAAGAAGATTCTAGAATTCAAGTGGAAGCATTAGATAAAAATGTAGAAGAATTTGGTGTACCTTATTTTAACATGAATGATGAACGTCAAGGTATCGTTCATGTTATAGGACCTGAGCAAGGATTTACGCAACCTGGTATGACAATTGTATGTGGTGACAGCCATACTGCTACACATGGAGCCTTTGGCGCACTCGCTTTTGGAATTGGTACATCTGAGGTTGAACACGTTTTAGCAACTCAAACTCTAATCCAAAAAAAAGTAAAAAATATGCTTATAAGAGTGAATGGAACTTTAGCTAAAAATATTACAGCAAAAGATTTGATATTAGGTATTATTGGTAAAATTGGTACAGCAGCAGGCACAGGTCATGTGATTGAGTATTCAGGAAATGCTATAAAGGGGCTTTCGATGGAAAGCAGAATGACAGTTTGCAATATGTCAATCGAAGCAGGAGCTAGGGCAGGAATGATAGCTCCGGACGATAATACATTTGAATATTTATTGGATAAACCATTGGCTCCAAAAGGAGATAAATGGGATCTTGCTATGACATGGTGGAAGTCATTACCAACAGACGAAGGTGCATTTTTGACTCAATTATTGATGTTGACGCATCAAAAATTAAATCTACTGTTACATGGGGCACTAGTCCAGAAGAGGTTGCAAGTATTGACGGAATTGTTCCAGATCCAGAAAAAGAAAAGGATGAGATAAAAAGAGAAAAAATAAAACGATCATTAGAATATATGGATTTAAAACCTGGACAAAAAATAAATGATATAAATATTGATACGATATTTATTGGCTCTTGTACAAATTCTAGAATTGAGGACTTAAGAGGTGCAGCTAAAATTTTATCAGGAAATAAAATAAAAAAACATTTAAGAGCAATGGTGGTTCCTGGTTCTGGGCTTGTCAAAAGACAAGCAGAGGATGAAGGCTTAGATGTTATTTTCAAAGAATCTGGTTTTGAGTGGAGAGATCCAGGTTGTTCGATGTGTTTGGCTATGAATTCAGATAAATTAAAAGCTGGGGAAAGATGTGCTAGTACTTCAAATAGAAATTTTGAAGGAAGACAAGGTAAAGGTGGTAGAACTCATTTAGTTAGTCCTGAAATTGCAGCGGCATCTGCAATAACGGGTAAATTAACTGATCCAGAGGAAATAGTGTGAAATGGAAAAATTTAATAACTTAAAAGGGATTGCAGCTCCATTTAATCTTTTAAATGTTGATACAGATAAGATTATTCCAAAACAATTTTTAACCACTATTAAAAGAACTGGACTTGGAAAACATTTGTTTGATGAAATGAGATTTGACAACGATGGAAATGAACGTAAAGATTTCATTTTAAATAAAACTCCCTATAGAAACTCAAAAATTTTGGTCACTGGAGATAATTTTGGATGCGGATCAAGTAGAGAGCATGCTCCTTGGGCTTTAGCAGATTTTGGGATAAAATGCATAATTTCTACTTCTTTTGCAGATATTTTTTATAATAATTCTTTTAAAAATGGATTGCTACCAATTCAAGTAACTAAAGATCAAAGAGAAGCTCTGTTGCAAGATGCTAAAGATGCAGAAAATCCCGTGCTCGAAATTGATTTATTGACACAAGAAATAAGAAGACCTAATGGAGCTATTATTAAATTCAAATTAGATCCTTTTAGAAAAAAATGTTTAATGGAAGGATTAGATGACATAGGTCTTACTTTAGAAAAGTCAGATACTATTCAGAAATTTGAAAAAGAAAGAGATAGTCAAAGACCTTGGTTATAGAAATATGGTAGTTTCAAATAAAAAAATTATGGTTTTACCAGGTGATGGCGTAGGTCCAGAAGTTATTGATGAGACAAAAAAAATATTAGAATGGTTTGCAAAATATCGTTCATTAAACTTTGACCTTCAATATGGATTAGTAGGAGGAGCTGCTTATGAAAAATATGGAACACCATTAACAGATGAAACTTTAGCAGATGCAATGAGTGCTGATGCAATTTTGTTTGGATCTGTTGGAGGTTACCAATATGAGAAGTTAGATTTAGAAAAAAGACCTGAAAGAGGCTTGCTTAAATTAAGAAAAGAAATGGATTTATTTGCAAACTTAAGGCCTGCAATCGTTTTTCCAGCTTTAGCGAATTCTTCAACTTTAAAATCAGAAATTGTATCGGGTTTAGATATACTTATATTAAGAGAGTTAACGGGAGGCATTTATTTTGCCGAGCCTAGGGGGATTGAAACCCTTGGCAATGGAGAGAAAAAAGGTTTTGATACAAACTTATATACTACAAGAGAAATTGAACGTATTTGTAAAGTAGGTTTTGATTTAGCTAAGTTAAGAAATAAGAAAGTAACCTCTGTAGAAAAATCTAATGTGATGATGTCTGGAGTTTTGTGGCGAGAAGTAGTTACGAACTTACATAAAAAAGAGGGTAATGAAATTCAACTAGACCACATGTATGCAGATAATTGCGCAATGCAGCTAATAAGAAACCCAAAACAATTCGATGTAATTGTAACTGATAATTTGTTTGGAGATATTTTATCAGATTGTGCTGCGATGCTAACTGGTTCGCTTGGTATGTTGCCTTCCGCAAGTTTGGGAGCAAGAAATGATAATGATGAAAAAAGATATGCTTTATACGAACCTGTTCATGGTTCAGCTCCAGATATTGCTGGAAAAGGTATAGTTAATCCTATAGCTCAAATTTTAAGTTTAGCAATGCTTCTAAAATATTCATTTGAACTAGAAAAGGAATCAGATTTAATTAATCAAGCAGTTTCCAAAAGTTTGGATGATGGTTTTAGAACGAAAGATATATTCTCCAAAAATGATAAGCTCTTAGGAACTTCTGAAATAACAAAAATTATTATTAGAAAACTTGATGAGATCTCAAGATAATGACTTATGATATTGCAATTGTAGGCGCAACAGGTGCTGTTGGTAGAGAAATGTTACAGACTTTATTTGAGAGAAAATTTCCTATTAGTAGTGTTCATGCATTAGCATCTAAATCTTCTCTGGGTAAAGAGGTTTCATTTGGCGACTCAAAAACTTTAAAAATAAAAGATGTGGAAGATTTTGATTTTGAAAAAACAAGTATAGCTTTGTTTTCAGCAGGTGCTACAGTTGCAAAAAAATATGGACAGAGAGCAGCTGATAAAGGATGTGTTGTAATTGATAATTCTTCATATTATAGAATGCAAAAAGATGTTCCTTTGATTGTTCCAGAAGTTAATCCTGACGAAATATTTAATTTTAAAAAAAAAAATATTATTGCAAACCCTAATTGTTCAACAATTCAGTTAGTAGTTGCTTTGGCTCCACTTCATAAAAAATATAATATAAAAAAAGTTAATGTTTCAACTTACCAAGCTGTTTCGGGAGCTGGAAAATTAGCTATGGATGAATTATTTAATCAGACAAAGGGGGTTTATGTAAATGATCCTTCTGTTCCTGAACAATTTACTAAAAAAATAGCATTTAATGTAATACCTCATATTGATAATTTTATGGAAGATGGTTTTACAAAAGAAGAATGGAAAATGTGTGTTGAAACAAAAAAAATTCTAGATAATAAAATTGATGTAATAGCTCATTGTGTAAGGGTTCCTGTTTTTATAGGTCATAGTGAAGCGGTTTTTTTAGAGAGTGAGAAAAATATTGATGAAAATGAAGCAAGGAAAATTCTAAAAAAATCTCCTGGCATTACTGTAATTGATCATCGGGCTAATGAGGGATATGTGTCCCCAATTGAGGTTGCAGGTGAAGATAATGTTTATATAAGTAGGATTAGACAAAATGCTAATTTTCCTAATAGTTTATTATTTTGGTGTGTATCAGATAATTTAAGAAAAGGTGCTGCACTAAATACAGTTCAAATTGCAGAACTGCTAATATCAAAAGATCTTGTATAAAATTTATAAAATTTTAGAAGGTTTATAATATATGGAATATGTGTGGATTTTTGCAGCAATATCTGCAGCAGCTCTACAAACAATAAGATCTACCTATCAAAAAAAAATGATACCTCTTTTAGGGGAATATGGGGCAACATACATTAGATTTTTTTATGCTTTGCCATTTACATTACTAATATTTATATTTTGGTTCTTTTTTATAGAAAATAATATTCCCAATGTTTCCTCAAAAGCAATGTTTTTCTGTATAATTGGAGCTTTTTGTCAAGTGGCATTTACTCTTTCATTAATGATTGTGTTTTCTTTTAGAAACTTTGCTGCAGGTATAGCTTTTTCTAAAACAGAAGTCTTATTTGCTGCCATAGTTGAAATTTTCTTATTAAACATGTTTTTCTTTCCTTCAGTAAATTTTGGAATACTTCTTGGGGTTTTTGCAGTTGTGTTTCTTTCTGTTGCAAAAGAAACATCTAGTTTTAAAGATGTTTTCAAAAAAATACGTTCTTCATTTTTTTCATTAGGCACTTTTTTAGGCCTTTTTACCGGAATAATTTTAGCTGGTTCAACATTAGGCTATAGAATGGCTATAATTTCAATAGATTCACCAATTCTTGACGCAACCATTTTACTATCCACAATTGCAATAATTTTTCAAACCATAGTCGTAGGGATTTGGCTTTTTATTTTTAAAAAAGATCAATTTTTTTCTGTAATAAAATATTGGAAAGAATCTTTACCTGCAGGTTTATCTGGAAGCGGCGCGACAGCGGGATGGTTTTTTGCTTTTGCTCTAGCCTCAGTAGCTGAGGTAAGAGCGGTTGGACAAATTGAACTAATTTTTTCCATTTTAGTATCTATTATAATATTTAAAGAAAAAATTAAAAGAACTGAACTATTAGGAATAATAATATTAGCATTATCAATTTTTGTTGTAATTTTTTCAAAAATCTAATTTTTTTAATTTATTAATTGAACCATTTGTTTCAAAATATATATATATTAAATACTAAGTTAACTTTATTAAAAATTAAATATGTCAAAACAACGTCCATTATCACCACATTTACAGATTTATAGACCTGAAATTACATCTATTCTGTCGATATTTCATAGAATAACGGGAATAGCATTATCTATTGGAAGTTTATTATTAGTTTTATGGATTTTTACTTTATCATTAGGAAAAAGCTATTATGAATTTTATATGATGCTTTCACAATCATCGGTTGGTATATTTATTTTGATAGGATTTACATTTGCACTTAATTATCATTTGAGCAATGGCATAAGACATCTGTTTTGGGACTTTGGACATGGCTTTGAACTAAGAACAGTATATAAATCAGGTTTTGCGGTTGTATTATTTGCAATTATATTAACTGCATTTATATGGATTAACATTTTATCGAATTAAAATTTTATGAAAAGTAACGCAAAAAAAAATAATTATTTACATCAAAAAAATCATGGACTTAGTCATTGGAAATTGCAAAGAATATCTGCAATTTTAATAATGCCTTTAGTATTTTGGTTTTTGTATTCAGTTATAACAGCAATGTCTAAAACTTATTCAGAAACTATTGAATGGGTTATGAGTCCAATAAATTACACATTATTAATAATTCTGTTAGCAGGAATTTTTTATCATTCATCGATGGGTTTACAAGTAATTATTGAAGATTATATATCTAATATAAGATTAAGAACTATAATTTTAAATATATCAAAGATAGTATTATTTGCTTTTGCGTTAATTTCTATTACTTCAGTATTAAAAATTGTATTATTTTAATTATTTAAGGAAAAAATTTTATGACAAAATATGAAATTATTGATCATGAGCACGATGTGATAGTAGTTGGCGCAGGTGGTGCAGGATTGAGAGCTACTGTTGGGATGGTTAGTAAAGGGTTTAAAACGGCATGTATTACAAAAGTCTTCCCTACTAGAAGCCATACAGTTGCAGCCCAGGGTGGAATAGGAGCTGCTTTAAATAATATGGGAGAAAATGATAATTGGAAGTATCATATGTACGACACTGTCAAAGGTTCTGATTGGTTAGGAGACCAAGATGCAATAGAATATATGTGCAAAAACGCAATACCTTCTGTGATAGAGTTAGAAAATTATGGTGTACCTTTCTCTAGAACTGAAGAAGGAAAAATCTATCAACGTCCCTTTGGAGGTCATACTTTAGATTACGGAAAAAATATGGCTAGAAGGGCTTGTGCAGCAGCAGATAGAACAGGACATGCGATTTTACATACACTTTACCAACAATGTTTAAAACACAATGCAGAATTTTTTGTGGAGTACTTTGCTCTAGATTTGCTGATGGATGAAAATGGTGCATGTAAAGGTATTATTGCCATGTGCATGGAGGATGGATCAATACATAGATTTAGAGCCCATAAAACTGTTTTGGCAACTGGAGGCTATGGAAGAGTTTATTTTTCTTGTACCTCTGCGCACACCTGTACAGGAGATGGAAATGCTATGGTTTTAAGAGCAGGACTTCCGTTGCAAGATATGGAATTTGTTCAATTCCATCCAACTGGAGTATATGGTGCAGGAGTGTTGATAACAGAAGGTGCTAGAGGTGAAGGTGGTTACTTAACAAACTCCGAAGGAGAGAGGTTTATGGAAAGATATGCTCCTACTGCAAAAGATTTAGCAAGTAGAGATGTTGTTTCTAGAGCTATGACAATTGAAATTAATGAAGGAAGAGGTATTGGCCTTAACAAAGATCATATAAATTTACACCTCCATCATATTGATCCAGAAACTCTTCATGTTAGATTGCCTGGTATAAGCGAAACAGCTAAAATTTTTTGTGGTGTAGATGTAACAAAAGAACCAATTCCTGTTTTGCCAACTGTTCATTATAATATGGGAGGAATTCCAACTAATTTTCATGGTGAGGTTTTGGCCCCTACTGAACAGGACAAACATAATGTAGTTCCTGGTTTGATGGCTATTGGAGAGGCAGCATGTGTTTCAGTACATGGAGCAAATAGGCTTGGTACAAATTCACTTTTAGATATAGTTGTTTTTGGAAGAGCTGCGGCCATGCGTACTGATGATACACTTAAGAAAAATTTGTCTCATTCTGCCTTAAAAAAGTCAGTAACAGATAAAATAATTGATCGTTTAGATAAAAGTTTACACTCAAAAGGGGATGCATCAGTTGGTGAAGTTAGGTATGCAATGCAAAATGCAATGCAAAAACATGCAGCAGTATTTAGATCTACTAAATCATTGAAAGAAGGTGTTAAAAATATTAACATAATAAGTAAAAATTTAGATGATATTGGGATTAAAGATAGATCCCTTATCTTTAACACAGATCTAATAGAGTCTTTAGAGTTGGAAAATCTCATGCAGCAAGCTCTGGTTACAATGAGATCTGCTGATCAAAGAAAGGAGTCGAGGGGAGCGCATGCCCATGAAGACTTTCCTGATAGAAATGATAAAGACTGGATGAAACATACTTTGATGTGGTTAGACAAAAATAATAAATCTAAATTAGCTTACAGAGACGTTCAATTAAACACTTTGTCAAACGAAGTTAAAACAATTCCACCAGTGGCAAGAGTATATTAAAATTGGAGAAATAAATGGCAGAGTTCTCATTACCAAGAAACTCAAAAGTAGTTAAAGGAAAAACCTTTGATTTTAGTAGTAAATCCAAAAACAAAAAAAATTTTAATGTTTACAGATGGTCTCCTGATGATGATTTAAACCCTAGGTTGGATACATACACACTTGATTTAGATAAATGTGGTCCAATGGTTTTAGATGCCTTAATAAAAATTAAAAATGAAATAGATACTACTTTAACATTTAGAAGATCTTGCAGAGAAGGAATATGTGGATCATGCTCTATGAATATTGATGGAACTAATACCTTGGCGTGTTTAAAGTCTATAGATGAGGTAAAAGATGATGTTAATGTTTATCCACTTCCTCATATGTCTGTCATTAAAGATCTTGTTCCTGATCTTACTAACGCCTATAAACAATTTGCTTCAATAAAACCATGGCTTCAATCAAAACAAATACCACCTGCTGGCAAGGAAAGAATCCAATCACCAAAAGAAAGAGAAGAACTTGACGGAATGTGGGAATGTGTACTTTGTTTTTCATGCTCAACATCATGTCCATCCTATTGGTGGAACCAAGAAGAGTATCTTGGTCCTGCGTCACTTTTACAAGCATATAGATGGATTGCTGACAGTAGAGATGAATCAAAAAAAGAAAGACTAGAGGCTTTGAATGATTCTTTTAAGTTGTATAGGTGTCATACAATTATGAATTGTACTAAAACTTGCCCAAAAGGTCTCAACCCTGCTAAAGCAATCGGTAAAATCAAAAAACTACAACTAAAAAATTAGCAATATTTTTTATTAATGAGATAGTATTGAATGAAGATCAAAAATTAAGTTTGATTGAAAATGCAGCCAATAAGTTAGGCATAAAACTTGACTCTGGTCAAATAAAGATTGCAAGAGAATTTCATAATTTGAGCAAACTAATAACTAAAAACAAAACTATTTTTAATTTTTTTTCTGAATCAAAAAAAATAAAAGGAATTTATCTTTTTGGAGGTGTTGGAAGAGGAAAATCAATGCTTATGGATATTTTTTTCCAAAATTTAGATCATAAGAAAAAAAGAAGGTTACATTTTCACGATTTTATGAGAGAGATGCATAGACAGATATTCCTGATTGGAAAAAATAAAAAAAATAAAGATCCTATTGAAATAGCTGTAGAGAACTTTATGAAAAAAGTATCAATATTATGTTTTGATGAAATGGAAGTGAAGGATATAGCTGACGCTATGATTCTATATAGATTGTTCAAAAATTTATTTTCTAAAGGATTAATACTTGTATCAACGTCTAACCAAAAACCAGAGAACCTTTACAAAAATGGATTGCATAGAGAGAGATTTTTACCATTTATTAAACTTATTAACGATTATACATATGTCTACCAAATGGATGAAGGTAAAGATTGGAGAGAAGTTTTTTTAAATGGAAGAAATACGTGGTTATATCCTAATGATGAAAAAAATAAAAAAATTTTGGATTCTTTTTTTTCAGAATTAACTAAAGGTTTTGTACCTTTAAAAGAAAAGCTGATTGTCTCTGGAAGAGAAATAATGGTTCCAAGTTCTGCAGGTGGGATTGCTAGGTTTGATTTTAAAGATCTTTGTGAAGCGCCCTTAGCAGTAGGTGACTATATTGAAATTGCTGATAAATATAAGGGTTTAATTATATATAATATACCAATTTTAGATAAACAAAAAAATAACGAGGCAAGAAGATTTATTTGGTTAATCGATGCTCTATATGATAGAAAATGTTTTCTAATGTGTACTTCACAAACTGAAATAAAAAAAATATATGATGGCAATGAATGGAAATTTGAATTTAATAGAACAATCTCACGACTAATTGAAATGTCTAGAATTAAAAATAATGTCAATTGATATCTTGATTAAACTCTAAAAAAAAGTAAGGTGATAGTCTAATTATATTTATAAAGTTGTCCTTATGAAAAGAAATAAAATCGCTCTTATTGGATCAGGTAATATTGGAGGAACTTTAGCACATTTAGTTGCTTTAAAAGAACTAGGTGATATAATTTTGTTTGATATAGCTGAAGGAATTCCTCAGGGCAAAGCCTTAGATCTACAACAGTCAGGCCCAATAGAATCATTTGATGGGAAAATTTCTGGTACTAATCAATATCAAGACTTACAAGAAAGTGATGTAGTTATTGTAACAGCAGGAGTTCCTAGAAAGCCAGGAATGAGTAGGGATGACCTTGTTGAAATAAACACAAAGGTTATGAAACAAGTTGGGCAAGGAATAAAAGAAAATTGTCCTAATGCATTTGTCATATGTATAACAAACCCTTTAGATGCAATGGTAGGTGTGTTGCAAAGAGCATCTAATTTACCAACAAATATGGTAGTCGGTATGGCGGGAGTTTTAGATTCTGCAAGATTCAGAACATTTCTGGCTGAAGAGTTTAATGTATCTTTATCTGATGTAACAGCTTTTGTTCTTGGTGGCCATGGTGACACAATGGTTCCTCTTGTTCGGTACTCTGCAGTTGCGGGTATTCCTGTGCCAGATCTTGTTAAAATGGGATGGAGTACGCAAGAAAAAATAGATCAAATTGTTCAAAGAACTAGAGATGGAGGTGCAGAAATTGTTGGTTTATTAAAAACCGGATCTGCTTTTTATGCTCCTGCAGAATCTGCTATTCAGATGGCGGAATCATTTTTAAAAGATAAAAAGAAACTTTTGCCATGTGCAGCTTTTGTAAAGGAAGCATATGGCTTAGACGGACTTTATTTAGGTGTACCTGTGATTATAGGTAAAAATGGCGTTGAAAAAATTGTTGAAATTAATTTTACTGATAATGAAAAAAAAATGTTTAATCATTCAGTTGATTCAGTAAAAAAACTAAATGAGATTGCCAAAAAATTTGAAAATTAATTATTTTAAGAGTTTAAATTGAATATACATGAACATCAAGCAAAGGAATTATTAAGAAAATTTGGAGTTTCTGTTCCTGAAGGATTTCCTGCTTTTAATTTACAAGAAGCTATTGACTGTGCAAAAAAATTGCCCGGACCTGTGTATGTTGTAAAGGCTCAAATTCATGCTGGTGGAAGAGGAAAAGCTGGTGGTGTAAAAGTTGTTCATAATATAGATGAAGTTAAAAATGTGGCTAATGAAATTTTAGGAAAAACTCTTGTAACACCTCAAACAGGAAAAAAAGGAAAAAAAGTCCAAAGAATTTATATAGAAAATGGATGTAATATTGATAAAGAATTTTATTTTTCAATTTTGGTTGATAGATCAGAAGGATGTATATCTATTATTGCCTCTACTGAGGGAGGAATGAATATAGAGGAAGTGGCAGAAAAAACACCAGAAAAAATAATTAAATTATCTATAGACCCTATTCTTGGTTTTATGCCATTTCACTCAAGAATAATAGCAAATGGTTTAGGTCTAAAAGGAACAGTTTCCAAAGAAGCTTTTGGATTCTTTTCTAAACTATTTAAAACTTTTGTTGATTTAGATTCAAGTTTGTTAGAAATAAATCCATTGGTTTTAACTAAGGAATCAAGATTAATTGCTTTGGACGCTAAAATGTCTTTTGATAATAATAGTCTTTTTAGGCATCCTGAGGTAGCTAAGTTAAATGATGAGACTGAAGAGGATCCTGCCGAAGTTTTGGCAAAAAAATATGATTTAGCTTATATAAAACTAGATGGCGAAATAGGTTGTCTTGTTAATGGAGCTGGATTAGCGATGGCAACTATGGATATAATTAAGTTAAAGGGATCATCGCCAGCAAATTTTTTGGATGTGGGTGGAAGTGCTACAAAGGAAAAGGTGACTGAGGCTTTTAAAATAATTTTATCTGATAATTCGGTGAAAGGTATTTTGGTAAATATTTTTGGTGGTATAATGAGGTGTGACATTATTGCTGAAGGAGTTGTTGCTGCTGCAAATGATCTTATGATAAATAAACCATTAGTAGTACGATTATCAGGTACGAACGTAGAAGAGGGTAAGGATATTTTATCAAACTCAGACCTAGAAATAATTTCAGCGGATCATCTTGATGAAGCCGCTGAAAAAATTGTAAAGGCTGTTAAAGGAAATTAAATGTCTGTTCTTATTAATAAAGATACAAAGGTGATATGTCAGGGCTTTACAGGTAGTCAAGGTACTTTTCATTCTGAACAAGCAATAGCTTATGGCACAAATCTAGTTGGAGGTGTTACTCCTGGTAAGGGCGGGTCAAAACATCTCAATTTACCAGTTTATAATACAGTTAAAGAAGCTTCAGATGATCTAGATATAGATGCATCTGTAATTTATGTTCCACCTCCTTTTGCAGCAGACTCTATTCTCGAAGCAATAGATGCAAAAATACCATTAATCATATGTATTACTGAGGGAATACCTGTTTTAGATATGGTTAAAGTAAAAAAATTTTTAACTAATTCTAAGAGTAGGCTAGTTGGTCCAAATTGCCCCGGTGTTATTACTCCAGGTGAATGTAAAATAGGTATAATGCCAGGTCACATACACCTTCCTGGTAAAATTGGGATTGTCTCTAGATCAGGCACTCTGACTTATGAGGCAGTTGCACAAACCACTGAAGTGGGTCTTGGGCAATCAACATGTATAGGTATTGGTGGAGATCCACTAAATGGTACAAATTTTATAGATTGTCTTGAACTTTTCTTATTAGATAAGCAGACTGAAGGTATACTAATGATTGGAGAAATTGGAGGATCAGCAGAAGAGGAAGCTGCTAAATTTATCAAAAATCATAAGATAAAAAAACCTATAGCTGGATTTATTGCTGGTAAAACTGCTCCTGCTGGAAGAACGATGGGACATGCGGGTGCTATAGTAAGTGGTGGGACTGGGGATGCGGAAACAAAAATCAAAACTTTTAAAGATTGTGGTATTGAAGTTGCTACGTCTCCCTCAGATTTAGGCGGTGCCATTCAAAGAGCAATAAAAGGATAAATAAATAAAATGTTTCAAAATTTTAAAAATTTAATTTCTTAGGTTTAATTATGAAAGATTCAAATCCCGACCAAACCTTTTTATCAGGTGCCAACTCAACTTTCATAAGAGAATTACATCAAAAATGGGTAAAAAACCCTAAATCTGTTCCGTCAGTCTGGTCGGACTGGTTTGAAGAAATCGGACATCAAATAGTAGATGAAGCACCTAGTTGGACAACTAATAAAACCAAGGTGATCGGTGCGGTTGATGTTGAGAAGTCAGTTAAGGCTGTGGCTAAAGGTGTAGCAGGTAAGGGAGACATTTCTGCTAAAGACCTGAGATCTGCTACAACAGATTCATTGCGAGCAATTATGCTTATAAGAGCTTTTAGGATAAGAGGACACCTTTTAGCGAATTTAGATCCTTTGCAACTACAGGATCAAGATGTTCATCCTGAATTAGACCCATCAAATTATGGTTTTAAGGATGGGGATTGGGACAGACCAATTTTTATAGACAATGTTTTAGGAATGGAGAGTGCTACGCTCAGAGAAATTATGGATATCCTTAAAGAAACTTACTGTGGATCCATAGGAGTAGAGTTTATGCATGTTCAAGATCCAGCCCAAAAGGCATGGATTCAGGAAAGAATTGAATCAATAAGAAATACTACTCAATTTACTGACATGGGGAAAAAAGCAATTTATGAAAGGTTAGTAGGAGCAGAAACTTTTGAACAATTT
>MDSW01191985.1_pt1 | contig 13757 bp, 10 predicted proteins | sample 811171 | NCBI WGS metagenome assembly MDSW01 (sample SAMN05326641, study PRJNA326480) | marine metagenome | isolation source: seawater | place: Atlantic Ocean: North West | collected 2012 | reverse complement strand
TAGAATTAAAAACAGTATAAAAAATTGGTATAAAAATAAAAAAATCACTGGTGTAGAAATAAAAATTTCATCTGATAAATACGATGTAGTTCACATACATTATCGCTCAAAAGACAGCAATTATACAATGATTGGCATAAGTGGACTTAAATTTTATAAAAAAATTAAAGATTGCTCTAGAAGACAGAATGAAATTGTAAATGAGTTAAGAGATTATTTTCCTAGTATAAATCCAACAAATAATCATACAAAACATTCTGCTGACAAATCAGGTAAAAGTAAAATTCATTTTAGGAGTTTTCATCTTGAGTCAGGAGATGTTATCTCCACCGCTTGTTTTGATTGGTCAAAAGAAATGAAGTATTTAGATAACTTACGTATTGGATTGATAACTTCTGAACTTAATGACTGGTTTGGAATTGCATACAATTAATCTTAATCAGAAAAACAAATAAACTAACTAAATTTATATTTGAATTTAATCATATGGTTTCTAAATTTATTTTCTATTTTTAGAATTTGTGATTTAGTTAACATTTTTTCCCACTGATTTTTATTTCCTTGTTGAAAGAATCTAGAACCAGGATTTGCTTCGACAAAACCAAGTGCTTTTTCCATTTTTTGCATATATTCGAAACTAGTTGTAGTTAAAATATTTTTAAGTTTTCTGTCAAAATTTTGAATTTTTATTTTAAAATTTTTCTGAAAAAAATTCTTTATCTCGTGAATTACCTCTTCTTTTTTATAAATAAGATCTTCATATTTTATTATAATTTTTGGTGTTTTAAGGCTATTGTTTGTCCAAGACTCAACATGATTGTCCCAAGAAGAAACAAATGCCTTAGGAAAGGTGTTTTTTGGTACTTTGCTATGTTTTCCTTTGTTTGCCCATCTGATACAAGAATTATAATCTGAAATAAAATTTATTGATTCATCAATACTTATATTGGAAAATTTTGACCAAGAAATAACCACATCTCTTGGGTCCCTAACTATATATATAAAACCAACAGTATTTTTTTCAGTTGTAAAATTATTATTATTTATAGAAGCATTACAAGAATGTGATTTCAAAAACAAAAAACTTCCCTTCACATTAAGATTTTCTTTGTTTTGAGCTCTTTCCCAATATTTAGACAAAACCAATAAGTTATCAATTTGCTTAAAGTCATTTTGATTAATACTTTCTATGAAATTCAACCTCTCTGACATTTCAAATTGACTTATATTTTTAATTATATCAAAATTAAAATTACCATCTGGGGAAAAAAAAAGACTAGTGAGCAAAGCTCTAACTAGCGTGTTACCACTTTTAGGATATGAGCTTATCCAAAAAATATGCTTACTCATATCTTCAAACTATAATATTTATCAAAATTTTATTCATTGATTTATACAAAACATTAATCATAATATAGTTATCTAAATAAATGTGTGTAGTTTTTTTACATTCAAAATCAAATAATCCATATATAAATAAAACTACATTAATTAAAAATATTTTAAAACCACAAAATGATTCTTGATAAAAAAAAATCAGAAAAACTTAAATTAAAATTACAGCAATTATTAAAGAATTTTCAATCTGGCAAATATAATGAGACTAAAATTTTAGCAAAAAATTTGATTAAGGAATTTCCTGAAAATCAATTTTGTTGGAAAGTTTTAGGAGCAGCACTTCTGCACAATGGTGAAATATTAAAAGCAATAAATGCAAACAAAAAATCTATTGAACTTAACCCTCAAGATCCAGAAGCTTTTTACAATCTTGGTATTTCGCAAAAAGAAATTGGTAGGTATGAAGATGCTGTACTTAGTTATGAAAAAGCCGTTCTCCTAAATCCAAATTACTACCATGCTTATAGCAATTTAGGCAATATAAATAAAAAACTTGGGAAATTTAAAGAAGCAGAAAATAACTATAAAAAAGCAATAAATATAAAACCAGACTATGCTGACGCTTATTATAATATAGGGGTATTATTTCAAGAAGTAGGCAAGAATGATTTTGCGGAAGAAAATTATAAAAAAGCTATATTTTTAAAACCAAACTATCCTGAAGCACATAACAATCTAGGAAGCATACTTCAAGAATTGGGAAGCCTAAAAGAGGCTGAGATAAGTTTTAAAAAATCAATAAAACTTAATCCGGATTTATTGGAATCATATATTAATTTATGTGATCTCTATGAAAAGCTTAATCGCACAAAAGAGGGATTAATACTTATAAAAAATACTACAAAAAAGTTTGGAGAAAATTTATCAGAAATACTATTATACAAAGCGATTTTTTTATTCAGACAAAAAAAAATAAAAGAATTTGAACAATTAATTAAAAAAATTAAAATAGAAAAACTTTCTTTAAAAAGAGCGCCTCTCTTTTTAAATCTTAAAGCTAATTGGCATAATAGTCAGAAAGATTTTGAAGCCGCATTCAAAGTTTTTTTAGAAATGAATAAAAAAATCAAAGAAACAAGTGATTTTAAAAAATATCAAGATAGGGGATTATATAAGGAGGTCCAAAGTTTGGTTTTACAACTAAAAAAACTTGGATTATCAAAGTTTGAAAAGAAAAGAATCAATGCAACTTGGAAACAGCCAATTTTTTTAATAGGTTTTCCTAGATCGGGAACCACTCTTTTAGATACAATTTTACGAACTCATTCAAAAATAAACGTTATTGAAGAAAAGCCAATGTTAGAAAAAGTTAGAAGTTTTTTTTCAAATACATTGGATGTGTCTTTAGTTGAAAAAATAGATAATAAAAAAGCAGAAAAAGCTAGCAAAATATATTTCAATGAATTGAAAAATTATTTAGATGAAGAATCAGACAATTTATTAATCGATAAACTTCCACTTAATATTTTATATCTTCCCCTAATAAATCAAATCTTTCCAAAGGCCAGATATATATTAGCAATACGTCACCCGCTTGATTGTGTTTTAAGTTGTTGGATGCAAAATTTCAAACTAAACGAGGCAATGGTTAACATGTGTGATTTGAATCAAACCAGTGATTTTTACTCTACGTCAATGGAAATATTTAATCTGAGCAAAAAAAGATACAACCTCAATATACATATAATTCGTTATGAAGATTTAGTTATTAATTTTAAACAGGAAATCACAAATTTATTATCCTTTCTAAACTTACAATGGGAAGACAATTTAATTAACTATCAAAAAACTGCCTTAACTCGAGATATAATCTTTACACCAAGCTATTCTCAAGTCCTAAAACCAATATATAAATCATCAACCTACAGATGGAAAAACTATGAAGAGAATCTAATTTTGCATAAAAATAAATTAGAAAATTGGATTAATAAATTTGGTTATTAATTTTGATTTAAATATCTTTTATGAATAAGTGATATATTAAAACTTATTACAATTCTATCATCATCAGATTGACTTGGTTTAACTGAGTGTTCTAGAAAACTAGGAAACAAAACTAGAGTTCCAGCTTTTGGAGTAATTGATTTAACTTGAGCATTTAATTCATTAATTTTAGATGCTTCAGGATGAGCAAATATAAATGCATGTCTTGGATCATAAAAAACTATGTCCCCAGAGTCTTGATCCGCCTTTACATAATAAGCAGCGCTCAATGCACTATTCCCATGATGGTGTTTTTCATTAAAAGAGTTTTTTTTATTAATAATTGACCACATACTAGTAATTTTAACAATTTGGTTTTTAATATCCCAGCCCATATCAATAATTGCCTCTTCAATTTTTGGTTTTAAAGCGTTTAGAAAACTTTTTAGATTATCATCTTGAAGATCAAATTGTTCAGAATGCCATCCACTTATATTACTTTTATGAACCCCCTTTGGACTATTTTCTTTTTGATCATAAATAAATTTTTTTAGATTATTATTAATAGTTTCATAATTATCAATTTGACTAATCCAAACAGGTGTTGAAAAAAATAGATGCATTTCAATAAACTAACGTAAAAAAATAAAAGATAAAAGAAAATTTTTATTTTTTCTTATACAATCTATATAAAAAAATAAATTTTGTATACTTTTTAAAAAAACAAATTAAATATTTATCAAATAACTCAAATATATTGCCTATATTAGCACAGTATTAAAATGAACCAGACTTATGATCATATATTAAAACAAGGATTGATAAAAGTTAATCAAAATGAATTTGCAAAGAGCAAAAAATTTTTCGAAGAATTAATTAACTTAAATAGTAAAAGGTATGAAGGATATTTAAATTTATCTAACATATTAGTCTTGGAAGAAAAATTAAAAGAAGCAAATAATTTACTAGAGTATTACCTTACAAAAATAGAACCTAACTCAGAAATTGTTAATGGCCTTGCAATAAACTTGTTTAATTCAAAAAGCTACAATGAACTTATTCATCATATTAATTCTTACATTGAAAAATATGATAATCATTTGTTAAATTATTTAAAAGGGTATTATCTTGACTACAAAAGTGAAACACTAGAAGCCATATCTTTTCTTAATAAATCTATAATCTTAAACAATAATTTTTGGCCTGCTTATGAGTCACTTTTTTATATTTATGACAGAAAAAATAAATTGTCTGATGCAGAAAAATTAATTGAAAAATCAAAACAAATTTTCTCAAAAAATTATAAATTTAAATATTTTGAAGCCCTATTTAATTTTAAGTTATCCAAGCTTAGTATAGTCAGTGAAATTATTAAAAGTAATGAGTTATATGAATATTTTAATAAAAAAGAAAATCAAACCTATCTTGCAGATTATTACAATCTATGCAGCAAATATTATGAAAAAAAATTACAATATAATAAATGTATAGATTATGCTGTAAAAAGAAATAAAGTTTATATTGGTCTTGAAAATAATAAATCTTTTAAAAAAGAAGTACTTCTTGAAACCATAGATTCTTACAACAAATTTTTTGATAAAAAAAATAAACAATTTTATCAATCTAAATCAACTGGACTGGATCACTCAAACTTAATTTTTTTAATTGGTTTTCCGAGATCAGGAACAACTCTATTAGATAGTATTCTAAGAAGTCATTCTAAAACAACTGTAATAGAGGAACAACCATATTTGCTGAATATAAGACATGATTTTTTTAAAAAAAATAATTTATCGAAATTAATGAATTTAGATGAAAAAGAAAAAATTAAGATACAAGAAAAATATTTTAGTTCTTTCAATTATAAAAAAAACAAAACAACAATAGACAAATTTCCTTTAAACTTACTAGAGTTAGGTTTTATAAAAACTATTTTCCCTAATTCAAAAATTATTCTAGCAATAAGGCATCCCCTAGATTGCATTTTAAGTTGTGTTTTAACGGCCTTCAAGATTAATGAAGCAATGTTAAACTTTGAAAACTTAGAAACTACAACTATTTTTTATAATAAAACTTTTAAGTTGTTAAATAAGTACATTGATTTTTTTAATATTACCTATCATCAAGTTAAGTATGAAGACGTAGTATCGGATTTTAATACTCAAATAAATAAAATATTAAAATACATTAATTTACAATTTGAAGAGTCTTTAAATAATTTCTATAAAACTGCACAAAAAAGAGAGAAAATTAACACTCCAAGTTATGATCAGGTTATAAAACCCCTTTATTCAAACTCTATAAATAGACACTTGAACTTTGAAGATGTTAAAAAAATATATCCAGAAGTTGAAAAGTGGATAAAGTTTTATTCTTATTAAAAACTATTTTTTTTGTTTCTTTTGAAAATATTTTTTAGTTATAAATAAGTTTTCCTGAACTTTTGAATGGTATTTTCTATAATTTTTTCTTCCACTAAGAATATTAGGAAATTTTTTTATTAAATCTAGAATATATTTGGGAGTGCTATTATTCATCAATGTTTAAATACTCTTATTTTTGAAAAAACTAATTTGAGATTATGTTTATTAGAATAATTAATAATATCTTTGTCATTTATAGAGCCACTTGGCTGAACAATGCACCTACATTTATTTTTATTTAAAATTTTAAGACTATCTGTAAATGGAAAAAAAGCATCTGATGCACAAATAAAGTTTTTATAAGTAAAATTATCTTTATATTTCATAATAGCTATTCTTGTTGCATCAAACCTATTCATTTGGCCAGCACCAATCCCAATTATTTGCTTATTCTTAACTAAGACTATTGCATTAGATTTTAAGTGTTTCACAATTTTAAATGCAAATACTATATCTTCATATTCTTTTTTAGAAATGTTTTTGTTTTTTGATACTGTTTTGAAATTATTTTTATTAATTTTTGTTAAGTCAGTATTTTGAATTAATAGCCCGCCCCTAATTGAACGACTAGTTACTTTTTCTTTTTTTGATATTTTATTTGAGTCAATCAAAATCAGTTTATTTTTTTTACTTAAGTTATTAAGAGCTTTTTTTTGAAAGCCTGGGGCAACAATTATTTCAAAAAATCGATTTAAAATTACTTTAGACATTTCAAAAGTAACTTTTCTATTGAGCAAGACTATGCCACCAAACGCACTTTTGTGATCAGATTTTATAGCTCTTAGCAAAGCAGTTTTAAGTTTATTTGAAGAAGCTGCCCCACAAGCATTATTATGTTTTATAATTATAGCAGTAGGTTCAGAAAACTCTTCTAAAAAATCAAGCCCACTGTTGATATCTAAAATATTATTATAACTAATATTTTTGCCCTGAAGTTGATAATCAATTAATGATTTGTCACCAAAATATAATAATTTAGATTTTTGATTAGGGTTTTCACCATATTTTAATTTTATTTTTTTTTCTTTTTGTTTTGAAAACCATTTAAAAATTTTTTTATCGTATTCACAAGTGTGCTTAAAAGCTTTTTTAGCCATATTTTTTCTAAATTCTAAATCTGTTGAGCCAAAGTTTTTTGATAAATTGTTTTTTAATTTTTTATAATCTGATGGATTGTGGATAATAGAAATACTATTAAAATTCTTACTTGCAGCTCTAATTAAAGTAGGTCCACCAATGTCAATCATTTCAATAGTTTTGCTTTCTTCATATTTATCAGCTTTATATTTTTCAAATGGATACAAATTTACAATTACAAAATCAATTTTCGGAAATTGTAATTTTTTAAAACTTGAAAAATGCTTACTATCATTTCTGTTAAAGAGAATTGATGTATATATTTTGTGATGAAGTGTTTTTACTCTTCCTCCAAGAACTTCTTTCATCCCAGTCAAGCTTGATATTTCAATACATTTAAACCCTAAATCTTTAATTTTTAAGGATGTTAATCCAGTTGAAATTATATTAATATTATGTTCCTCAAGAGTTTCACACAAAAGCCCAAGGTTAGTTTTATCATAAACTGACACAAGAGCATGCTGACTCATGTTTTTATGAGAGACCATTTTATAACTTCCCTGTTATTTTTTGTTATACCCTTTATAACGATTTGATTAGTTTTAATAGTATCATCTCTATCAACAAATATGCTTTCCTCTATTATTATATCTGCGCTTGCTCTGAATGTCCAAATATGTTTATTTGCTGTTTTAAGTATTACACTTCTTTTGTTGTTTGCCTTAACCAAGCTTATACTAGACATAATATGAAATCGAATATGGAAAACAACTTCATAGTTTTTTGATACTGAGGAGATAATGTGATCTTCTCCAAAAAATGACTCTTCAAATTCTGTGAAAGATATCTTTCTTTTAATTATTTTTTTGAACGTTTTTAAATATCCATTGTGAGAACCTTCGCATATAAATAAATCTTTTATTTTATTTTTTTTAAACTCAACCATCTGAGGAAATTTTAGATGGGGCTGATCTTCTCTGATTTCACTTACATTTGTATTTTTAAGAACAACCGCTGAATGTGCTGCTGTATACCTTAAGTAAGACGCATTTCCTTTTGATTTTTCTAAAGCACCACAATTTGTAATTATTTTTTCTTTGTTAGAGCTAAACTCAACTGCTAAAGTACTTGCACTAAGATTTCTTGATATAATAGATTTAGATGGCTGAACTACATCAAAAAAAATTTTTTTATTTTTATCTTCATAAAAAAATAATCCATTTTGTTCTTCAGGATAATAAACTTTTCTAATATTACTCTCTTCTTTTAAAACCGACATTATTTGACTTAGGTAATTATTATGGGATCCATTAAATAATGCAATTGACCCATCTTTATGAAAATACTGTGAGAGAATTGTAACCATTTTTAATTTTGTGACATAGAAAATTTTAGGTATTTTTTTATTAAATCTTAATAGGATGTTAATTATCTCGCTTAAGTGATTAATAAATTTTGCATGTTCGAGCATGTTATAAGATTTATGGACAGATAAACTGTCTAATTGATTTTCAATAATTTCAATAAATACTTTTTCATACTCGTATGTATTTTTGTTTATAGTCAGATTGCTTAAAATATTGGCTTTAAATTCAAGAATAGATAATTCCCCTTTTTTTAGAAACTTTGTTTGAAAAGATAAAAAACTTATATGAATGATAATTATTTTTTTTAATTTAGTTTCTTCTGATGTCGAGGATATAGAGTTTATATAATCAAAATTATATAATAAATTTAAAATTCTGTTAGCAACATCTTTAGATTTCCATAATTTATTTGATTTATATTTATTAATTTTATACCATTGAAAAATATTTTTTTTAGAAATTTCAATTCCATTTTTGCCTCCTATTTTATTACTATATTTTAAAAAATCAAAATTGATTACAAGTGGTTCTGAACTTTTTTTTATAAAATCATTTTTAAAAATTATTAATTTTATTTTTTTATAATTTGTAAAATCAGCTTTACTAAAATCAAGATTATTTAAATTTAGAGTTTTTACTCTTTTTGGAATAATTATAATATAAATTAAAAATATAGTTTTAAAAAACAAAAATAAATTTTTTTTAATCATTTTTAATTAATTGAATTGAAAAAAAACCATCGATATTAAAATTCTTATACATGCCTGGTGCAGTTAAGAAATACCCTTCTTTGGTTATAAGGGAGTTTATATCCTTTTGATTTTTTATATTATTATATTTTAATATCGAAAACTCTTTATTTTTTTTTAAAAATTTTTTTATTGGCAATAATGTTTCATTAAAAAAAAATGAACACACCATATAAACGATTACGCCATTTGAATTTAGAAGTAAAGCTGCTTTTTTTAATAGTCTTTCTTGAAGATTATATAGAGAATTTAAGTTTGGTGCTTTTTTTCTAAAAATAATATCTGGATTTTTTCTGATGGTTCCTATTGCAGAACATGGTGCATCTAATAAAACTATATCAAATTTTTCATTTTCTGGAAAATTTAATGCATCATAATTTTTAATTTCTGCTGTAAAATTTAATCTAAATAAGTTTTGTTTTAGTTTTTTTATTCGATCTTTGTTAACATCATTCAAAACAATCTTATTATGATTAGATAAGACTTGAAAAGATTTACCTCCAGGGGCGGCACATAGATCCAAAACACTTTTATCTTTTAGATTTTCAAGCATCATTATTGGAAGCATTGAAGAAAAATTTTGGACCCACCAATAACCTTTTTTGAAATTATTTATTTCCACTACTTTTTTCTGATCTTTGACAAAGACTGACATATCAGAGCTAACTAAACAGTTTTCATTAAATTTTTTTAAATATTTCTTAGATTTAAAAACCAGATGTAAACTAGGTAAAAAAAAGAAAGTTTTAAAAAAAGTTGTTAAGTCTAAGTTTTTATTAACTTTAATTTCTTTTTGAAACCAAATCGGAAAATTTTCTTTTTTAACTTTTATTTTTTTTAAATTAAAAATATCATTAACAATCTTTTTCAAAATTCCATTTATAAAAGACGGGTATAGACCAATTTTTTTTGATACCTCAACTGTATCATTAACAACTGCATAGGGCTTAATATTTAAATAAATCATTTGAGTTACAGCTGAAGCTAATAAAATAAACTGTTTTGTTTTTAATTTCTTCTTTGCATATTTATCTAAAATGATTTTCGAATGAATATTATATCTCATTGTGCTCAGACAAATATTAAAAATAGACTTTTTTTCTTCTGTATTTAATTTAATATTTGTAATTTTTGACTCAAACAAATCATCAAAACTTTTATCTTTATTGTAAATTTCAATTAAAATTTCAAAAATTATTAATCTAATTTTTGTACTTTTTTTCATATAATTATATAATACACTAAAATGCCTTTTTTTTCCTTTTCAATAAATAGTTACTGTAATTTATTAAATGAATATAACATTAAACCTAATCAAGTTTATTTTAGTAAAAATAAATATATTTGGAAAATACTTAATAAAGAAAAAAAAACCAGCTCTATTATATTAAATAGGGAAGTTAGGAAAAAAATACATCAATCAGGCCATAGAGTCTTATTTTGTTTACCTCCAAGCATAGGTTTAGGAGATTCCATTGAATATGCGCGAGCATTGAAAGCTTTGCATGATAGCAAAATAAAAAAAAAAATTGGAATTGCTTTTACTGAAGATTTTTCTTTTATTTTTAGGGATTATTTTAATTTAAATAACTTATATCCCTACATCATACCAAGTGAAATTATTAAAAAATATGATTCATTGTTTCATTTTACATTAGAAATTGATTCTTTGAAAAATCAAAAAAATATCAGATCTAATATTGAAAAGGAAATAAAAAAATATTTTAAAATAAACAATCAGGCTTTTAGTTTCTTAAATAAAGAAAGTAAAATAGCTGTAAAAAAAATTTCTATTTTCCCTATATCTGCATCACCTATTAGGACTATGCCTATTAATATTTTAGAGGAGTTATTAGATTTTTTAAAAAGACATTTTTTAGTAGAAATTTTTCTTGATAAGAATTCTGAAATTTCAAACTTTATATTAAGTTGTATAAATTTGACTGATGTTAAAATAATTGACTCTAAAAATAAAAAAGAATTATTAAAAAAAATAAACGAAATTGATTATGGGATTTTTATGGATTCAGGACCATTACATGTTGCTAAACTATTTAATAAACGAGGTATATTGATTGAGTCTAGCGTTTCTGAAAAAAAACTATTAGATAAAAATAACATTGTAGCAATAAAAAATACTTATTCTTCACAGTATTGTAAATCCCCATGTGGCTTAACAGATATATTTAATTTGAATGGTTTATATGGCTGTTATGATAGTTTAAAAATTAATCAAAAAGAAAATATTAAAAATAATTCATTCTTAACTTACCAAAGAAGAGGAGCAAAAAACAATTATTTAACCTATATAAAAAATCCAGTTGGGTGTCTTAGATCTTTGGATATACAAAATATCATAAATTATATAAAAAAGGATTTATTATTATGAGAGGTAAACTTGAAACTATTGTTGGAGCAATGTTTGCTGGTAAAACTAGTGAGCTTTTAAAAAGAATACTTTGGGCTAAACATCAAAATAAAAAAATTATTGTTTTAAAACCGATAATTGACAATCGATACTCACAAGAGAAAATTATAACTCATAATGATTTAAGTCATGACTGCTTTGCAATGAAAAATTGGTCTGATGTAAATGCAGAATATTCTTTTGAAAATAGCAAAGTGGATGTTGTTTTTTTAGATGAAATTCAGTTTATGCACACAGAAGAAACCATAAATAATGTAGAAATTATTTTAAATAATGGGATAGATGTAGTTTGTGCTGGTTTAGATCAAGACTCAAGAGGAAAACCATGGGAAACATCCTCAATGTTGTTAGGTCTTTCTGACAAAATTTTAAAAATATATGGTTTTTGTAATGTCTGTGGAATGGAGGCAACCAAAACATACAGAAAAACCCACGGAGGTGGTAGAACACAAGTGGGGGCAGCAGATATTTATGAACCAAGATGTCTTAAACATTGGGAAGCCAGATAATTATTTATTCAATCTACTTTTTACTAAACTTTCAACAACAGAAGGGTCAGCTAGTGTAGTAATATCACCTAATTCATCATGTTGATTTGCTGCTATTTTACGAAGTATTCTCCTCATGATTTTTCCTGACCTTGTTTTTGGAAGCCCATTAGCAAAATGAATGAAATCAGGTGTTGCGATAGGCCCAATTTTACTTCTGATAGTTTTTATAAGTTCAAGTTTTAAATCTTCTGATGAATTTTCACCAGCTTTTAAAGAAACATAACAATAAAGCCCATTACCTTTAACCTCATGCGGATAACCAACTACAGCAGCTTCTGAAACTTTTTCATGAGACACAAAAGCACTTTCTATTTCTGCTGTTCCAAGATTATGACCAGAAACTATTATAACATCATCAACCCTTCCAGTTATCCAGTAGTATCCATCTTTATCTCTTCTACATCCATCTCCTGTAAAATATTTACCGTCAAATTGTGAAAAGTAAGTTGAAATAAATCTTTCATGATCCCCATATACAGTTCTCATTTGGCCAGGCCATGAACCTTTTAAACACAGCATACCCTCTGCCTCACCTTGTAATTCATTTCCATCTTTATCAACTATACAAGGTTCAATTCCGTAAAAAGGTTTAGATGCAGAACCGGGCTTTAATTCAACAGCCCCTGTTTGTGGAGAAATAAGTATACCTCCTGTTTCTGTTTGCCACCATGTATCTACAATAGGGCAGTTAGAGTTTCCTGGTACTTCATAATACCATTTCCAGGCCTCTGGATTGATTGGTTCCCCAACAGTTCCGAGTAATTTTAGAGACGATCGACTTGTTTGTTTTACAAAATTATCCCCTTCCCTCATAAGTGCTCGAATAGCTGTTGGCGCAGTATAAAAAATATTTACCTTATGTTTATCAATTATATTCCAAAATCTTGAAAAGTTAGGATAATTAGGAACGCCTTCAAACATAACTGTAGTTGACCCGTTTGAAAGTGGTCCATAAATTATGTAGCTGTGACCAGTGATCCAACCAATATCAGCAGTACACCAATATATATCTCCTTCATTATAGTTAAAAATATATTCATGAGTCATTGAAGCATAAACAAGATAACCACCAGTAGTATGAAGAACACCTTTTGGCTTTCCAGTACTGCCAGACGTATAAAGAATAAATAATGGATCTTCAGAATCCATTTCTTCTGGAGGGGAGTTATCATCTACTTCAGACAAAATTTCATCAAGATAAACATCCCTGTTGCTTATGAGAGGAATCTCATTATGAGAATATCTTACAACAACACACTTTTTTACATTTGGACACTTCTCTAGAGCTTCATCAGCAATTTTTTTAAGAGGTATTGTTTTTCCACCTCTAATTCCTTCATCTGCAGTAATTATATATTCTGAGTTGCAGTCAATTATTCTTCCTGCTATTGACTCTGATGAAAATCCTCCAAATATTATAGAGTGAACAGCTCCAATTCTAGCACATGCAAGCATTACATAAGCTAATTCTGGAATCATAGTTAGATAAATCGTTACACGATCACCTTTTTTAACTCCTATTTTTTTTAGTGCGTTAGCTGTCTTACAAACATTATATTGAAGTTCTTTGTATGTTATTTTTTTTACATTTTTAGGATCATCACCTTCCCATATTATTGCAATTTTGTCTGGGTTACTTTTAGCGTGACGATCAACACAATTATATGCTACATTTGTTTTACCATCATAATACCATTTAATTTGAACTTTATTTTTACTGTATATTACATCTTTTATTTTAGTGTATGGTTTTTGCCATTCTATACGCTTTCCATGAAAGCTCCAAAAATCTTCATTTTTAGATAATGACTCATTATACATTTCTTCATATTTTTTTTTAT
>MDSW01095108.1_pt1 | contig 13757 bp, 11 predicted proteins | sample 811171 | NCBI WGS metagenome assembly MDSW01 (sample SAMN05326641, study PRJNA326480) | marine metagenome | isolation source: seawater | place: Atlantic Ocean: North West | collected 2012 | reverse complement strand
TGGGCTAGGAGGGAAGATGACGTGTCCTGTTTTCCACAAATCGTCAATAATGGTGGTCCGAAGTCTGAGGGCGGCACAAACGAACCGTCAGTAATGCTCGGGGGGACGTCGATGCTTCGACCCCGAGAGATCCAGGTTGTCCAAACCCACATCCGGAGGGATGTGGCAATGGAATTCACCCGGGAACCAGGTCAGGCGCGGAAGCGAACAGCCCGACTGGGAGCTATGGATGCCTCGGGAATCCGGAGCGGAGAAACCTCAAGCGATTACTGACGATGACGCGTGTCCACCGAAGACGTGCCCACTACAAATCAAATACAATGGATGCAAACCATCCGGGTCCAACCATTTCTGGAATACCATCTATTGACTCAATGGATTCATTTTTTGATAACTTTCTTGCGTCTAATGAATGCCTTGTAATGGCTTTAATTTCCACATCTCTTACAATTTCTCTAGAATCAATATAAGTAAAAACTACACTGATTTGGTTATCAGTAATCATCGATTTTGATTGTATTATCCACTTATTTTCAACTTCTGAAAAATATAGAACTTCTTCCAGAACACGTACTAGCATTCTATCTAATGAACGATCTATCTCATGTTTCCATTGAATTTCACCGATTACTAGTCCATCGAATCTATTGGGTATATATTCTGAAAAAACAATATTTTGCATACCAATGATTGCTTCATCGATTAATGCAGATTCAGATGAACTGAAAACACGAATCCCGACATCGGCCGTTGTAGGCCATATCCACCAACTCATTCAATCACCTATTGCTGATTTGATATTGCCATGTAACTTCATCTAGCCAATTTGATAGTACATCTTTAGAAACGAATTCACGCGAGGCTTCTGCTCCAAGAATTACTTCACATGCTGCATGTGCCAGGCAGGCCGAATCAGATAGAGAGGCTCCACATACTAGCGCATATGCCATTGCTGTGGCTGCAGCATCATGTAATCCCAATTGCTGCCTAGGATCTATAACACGACATTGATGATGCTCATATTCACCGTTATCGAGATATAGTTCTGTACCGTGTACTCCACCGATTACAAGCATTGCCTTCCACCCATATGTTTTGAACAAATGTTCTCTAGTTTCTTCTAAGCTAGACAATAGTTGTCGTCGCATAATTAATTCAATTCCACGCATTTCGAATAACGCAATGTCTGCATCTTTAGCCTTCCCAAGGCTGCTGAGTTTTGGGTCAATAATAGTATGAATGCCAGCATCATTTGCAGTTCTGATTAATGTCGATGCAACGTTATCAGAAATCACTCCGTTGTCATAATCTGATATAATCAACGCACCAGCACCTTCTAAATCGCTAATTGCAGATTGAATTATTGTTTTGTACGAATCGTCTGATAGTGGTTGTTTACCTCCACTATCTGTTTGCAATAACAATTGCCTACGATCAAGTAATCCCCGCCTACTAGCAAAATATCTAGATTTGACTAATGTAGATTGATCGTCTAACATCAGAATTTGAGTAGTATCAATACCTGAATTTTGTAGGATTTCAATTATATGTTGTCCTGCCAAATCATTTCCTACTGCACTATGAAATATTGTATGGGTTCCAAATCCGTTTAGAGATTGTGCGATGTGGGCTGAGGCTCCTGGTGATTGATTAGTAGAAACAACTCGAAGAGCAGGTGCAGGAGCAGTTGTTGCTAATGTTTCTGCCTCACCAGTAACATATTTGTCCAACATAACATCACCAACCAAAGTAATGTGTGTTTCAGGAGATTGATCAAGTAACGATCTAACTCTATTTAATCGATTAAGATGTTCAATCTCATTCTCATCCATGCCTCGCATGCAACCACTGCTTATGCGTATAGGTGGGCCTAATTCAACTTGGCCCGAGTAATAGTACTCAAACGATGGTGTTGTTCAGCATCTATACCCAAGGCATTTTGTAAATCTTCGATTATAGGACTTAGTGGTTCCACAACCCAATTAATGGCCTCCATTGCGCCAAAATATGCTCTCTCTTCAATCGATAGTGATTGTTGTATTGTATGTTCCACCAGTGTATTGTATGCATTGATATCGATTCCAGATTCTTTGACTAGTCTCATTAGTATTTTTTCTTCATTCGAATCAATATGCCCATCCGACAATGCGGTCATCAAAGCACCACGAATGAGTCTAGTATTATCTCCATTCTTTTCGTCGTTTGAAATTCGTTGTTTTATTCTATCTAGTGTCTGGCGATCAACATGCAATTCTTGAGCAGCTGTGTCTATGAGTCGTTCTTCCGATGAAGTTAGAATACCATCCTCATATGCAACTTTTACCAATTCCGTAAGTCGTCCAACTGACGGTGATTCTTTCGTTTTTGTTGTCGGATGTAAATATTGTAAAACGTCATCTGAAGTAGAAACTATTTGAGATAACTTAACTACACCTTCTATGGATTCTACTTCCCATTCCAATATTAATTTCAGTAATTGATCAGCTGCATCATTACCCTTGACAGTTAATGCGTATACCTGCACCCTACGTGTAATATTAGGAACGTGTCTCAAATGTATATTGACCAGGGATGTTTCTTGTAATTGCCTCATTGTCCGTGGTAGATGTCTACGATGTACTCCAACAGCATTTGCAACACCAGTTTGAGATAATTCAATAGGTGCATCCCACGAATCTTCAGCCAATATTCTATTGTGTAAGTGCAATAAGACGCGCTCTTGAACAGTGAGCGAACGTCTAATTCTGTTTGCCATGTTATTATTATGACAGCGTACAATATGAAAGATTGGTAATTTTGTCTATACGAATGCTGATGAAATATGTCCTATATCGACGCTCATGGAGGAGCGCGATGGGTCTGTGATAGTCACCGAGGCGCATTGGCAGCGATTGTGGGAAAAATCTGCAATAGGGCAACGAATACAGGGGGGCGGTCTACGTCTACAACCTGAAGAAGTCATTTACTCACACGTACATAGGCATCAAACATTGCCATATGATAAATGGATTAGTGATCAAATTTTGAAAGATGATACATTACTAAATCGATATATTATACTTGAATCACTTAGAGTACCTGGTAATTTGATTGTAATATTGAATCATGATGGAATTAATTGGGACTATTCAGATAATTCGTGGGCTCTGCGTTGGCATAAGGAAAAACATCCCGACAAAGATGAACCAACTTCTGAAATTCGATGGCACCACGCGCTTGAATCTATTGATACAATAGAATTGTATTCGTGGTGTAAATCCGTTACACAAAGAGAAAGAATCCCTGAAATATTGGTAATTGATGATGAGGGCTCAGTTGTAACATATGAAATCTCGATAGCAAATCCAACTGGAAACATAGACATGAGCGATTTGGATAATATTGGCGTCAATACTAACTTTACAAAACGATATTCTGATGTTGAAAAGGATTTGATTTCAGGTCACATCAATAATGAATTAACGACTGTACTAGATGATCTTCATCATCGTGGATTGTATATTCGATCAGGTTTCAAATATGGGACTCGTTGGAGAGCGTATGAGGACGAAATTACTTCATCGCATGCACCATGGTTGATTGATTCTCTACAAGATTCGCCAGAGAATTGGACTGCTGCATGTTTGAATGCCCGCCTAGCAGCTGGAGTAAATAAGCGATATATTGTAGCAGTATTATCTGAGAAAGGTGATATCAAATATCTAGAGTATCGTCGTCCTCCATCGGATCGGCGTTGGACAAATCTTGAGAAATATTAGCGCCAAAGGATGGGTATTCGTATTCGTTGTTGCTTCTATTATGGCTCTGTGAAACAGATTTGAACGAAGGTAAAATTGTAAATGCGAGTAATAAGATTAGAATAGAAACAAGTGTGGGTGGGTCGATATATTCACCATATATTGTGTTAGTATGACTATCAGTATACAGTTTAACGTTAATCTCACTTCGTAGATTCTCTTCTGATAACAGTACAATGGTGCCCTCAGCGAACATGTTTGGAGTTAGTAGCCCATTAGGATCTACAGTAAGTGTTATTGTTGAACCTCTAGTGATTATAGTAGTACCATTTGTCTCTGTAATTCTATCCAGAGCACCTTCAATTGATACAGAATATATTCTGCTTCCATTGCCGATTATTTCTGTAGGAACTGTAAGTGTGGATAATTCATCATATGGAATAAATGTTTCAAAATATGAATTAATTATTTTATGAGGAACTATCGCCCAATTAATTACTACTTTCCGCAATGTAATCTCCCCGCACCCTATCTTACCATTCAGAGTCCCCTTTGAACCATCTATTGAAGGTTGAATCCAATCAAGTAAAACTGTTGTATTTGTGGTATTAATCATTGAATTTGTGTTTATTCTTGCATTGCGACCATCTGATGAGGTTAATGAAATCCATGGAATGCATTCTTGTTGGACATCAAAAACCAACGGTATAGATTCATTTTCAAGTATCTCAACAACAGATCTAATCGGCAGTACATCATTTTCATTCAAATCAATTAACTGTAAATGCAGGTGTACGGAATTTGAACTAATATTCAATATCGTTACATTCCAATTTACTAATCTACCATGTGCATCATACACTAGATATCCATCAGAGCCGATTTTGTCTCCTTGAACAAACAAATCGGATTGAGCTCCTGAGTCAACACCCAGTTTTAATGCAGAATTACCATCTGCCTCAACGATACGAAGGTATGGTGAATCAGGATTAATATTCACCTCATTTTTATTCAATGATTTTTCAAAAACATCAACGATAGAAACTAGTAATCCATGACCTGGTAAATCTTTGTCGAATCCGACATTACCCCTGTATTCCATGTATACCGACTCTGTTGGGGATATCGAGAATTTGATTGCATTACCCCCCGCAGACATCGGTGTTAGATTGATATGTACATTATTACCAAGTATATCAGCATCAACTGTACGCTCTAATCCGATTAAATCCATAGTGGCCGCCATCGGTAAGCTTGGAGTGCGTCCGTTTCCGTTCCAATTTCCACTTGACATAATATCAAAATCACCTACACCATTCCAATCATCAGATTCAATTTCATCATGAACATCATACAAATCAAGACCGCCCATCTGGTGTATCATTTCGTGAATTATAGTTCCTAAACCACTTTGAAATGAAGCCATTGTGTAATGGGCAATCGTTGTATTACCCTTAGCAATTGGTTCAGACAAATACTGGAAATGGCTCCAAATATCACTCGACCTACCGCTCGTTTCTTGCGGCCTACCAGTATGAAGCAGTAATAATCGGTCCATATTTCCGTCATTATCTAAATCAAACTTGGATAAATCAACTTCATTTGGAATACTTCTGATCGCAGATTCAGCCAAATCAGATGGTCTTGAGCCATCAGATGAAATATCTCTCCTACCATCTGAATCAGTCCCCCATGCAGAAGGACTAGATGGAGCACTGTATATCGAATCAACAATAGTAATTTCTAATGAGGATTGAGATGCTGTTGCCTGTTCTAGATAATCATCAGCACCATTGACGCCCATCAATACTGCCTCTGCACGCTCAGCATCTTTACCCGGACCTGAAGGAAGACCTTCGAATTCAATTATCATTACCAACCAATGTTCGTTAGTCTGTATCCCAAGCAAATCTGTTTTTTCATCATCTGAATCTACAATAATATTCGAATTGAGAACGTTTTCAATGTACTCTGGTTCCAAATATGAAGCAACTGAAGCAACCATCAGAATGATGGCAACAATCACTCTAGCCGCTCTAATCACATCAACTGTTTATTCAATACGAATATCAAACCATTTGGTATATGTTCACAATTATTCGTATTGTGGTAATGAAATACTACCACGGGGGATATATCTGCCCCAACCGGGATCATCAACGATAGTAAATTGATTCAGATTATCCATATTAGCATTACACACTTTGTTTAATTGGTATTTTCGTCGAGTATTAGCTGATTCATCGTCGTTGGGATGATAACCACGATTATTTAGCCACGATAATCCAATTAATTCAATTGAATGATTAGATAATTTAGTTTTTACATGGTTGGGAATAGGAGTAATGTCGCAACCAGTAACAACCATTTTTGTAGCATTAATATTGGTTAGAATATCATAAAGTCTGTATTGTGATTCTTTATTCAAACATATTGAATCTGTTCTAATTACATATGCATTTTTAGGTGCTGGAATCATTTTTGGGCATGCATCTTCACATCTACAATCAACAATGGCTACTTTGTCTATCGAACCATCAGAAAATAGTATTTCATTTCCATGCTGAATCAATCCAATTTGACGCGCTGGTAAAATACGAATTAATGATTCTGAAGATAGAATAACTATCAATGAGAGTGGGAACCATATAGATGATAGATTTTCGTTTAATACCAAATATAGAACAAATAATGTGATTATATGAATTTTCCATTGCATTGGTGAAGATTCTAAATTCTGATCGTGAATTATTAGTCTCGAAATTACTTGGGAAACTATACCAATTATAGAAATTACAATTGCCCATGATAATCCTAATACAATCGAATAAATTAGACTAATATCATAATTTTCTACTACATTATTGATTGCAGTATTTGTAGAAAATTCAACGAATATACTTGGAGCAAAGTAAAACAAATTTGGGATAACGAAACAAATCATTGAAGTAGATATTATGATCAAAAACCGAACCATCAATAATTCAAATTGCATCAGTGCAGGTTTGATGAATCTGTCTATCATAATAGATGCATAAGGTAATGAAAAAATAAAACCAACTAGAAGTACTGAACCCCATCGCATCGTTAGCCACCTATTGGGTGAATATACAGTTAAATTAGATTCTGAAAACGGGAATGAATTTATCCAACTACTGATTATATCATCAATAATAAATGCACAAATGATAGAAGTCAAAAACCATACTAAAATCCATTTTTTAAGAGAATTATACATTTCATTAAAATGGATCGAAATAGATGTCTCGGAATGTACATCCTGGGACTCCATGTGCATGCGAGAAGGAGGGGGTTGATTGCTATGACGATTACATCAAATCATCTGGTGTTGGTTCTGTATTCATTGCCAACCATGTTCGATAAACCCCGTATGATGCCCATAAAGAACAGAAGAAACTGGCACTCCAAATCATGGTAGATGAATCGTTAGATTTCATCATCACGCCAAGATAGAATAGTAATGCGGCTACAATACCGTATTTCAGCATCTGCGGGTATGCTAATTCAGTAGCTAAATATTCAGGACCTTCGCCTCGTTTGCGTTCCATAACTTCTCTCTGAATTACTGCCCCTAATATGAGCATAACAAGACTAACCCAATAGTAGATATTGCCCTTAAGGAAAATATCAGCAGAAAGAGCCAATTGTCGTTCCTCTTCTATTTGCTCATCAGTTATTTCAGCAACAAAAAGATTCTCGTAAGTGCCAACACTAACTGTCCTTGTCGCTAATGATTCTGGGTCAGCATTGTTCGTAATTGTTCCTGGTGGATTAATTGAAAATGAAAGTACGTTCCAATAATCTCCTTCATCTGCTTGATCATTATCGTTAATTGAGTTCCCTGCTAAATGAAATACAACTGGTCCACTATTGTTATCTGGAGCAGTCCATACTACGTTCCACATACCATCATCATCAGTGTCAGATTGTGAAATATTGTATGAAGTAAAATTAGATGTTGAATCTTGATCAACTGTATCTACTGCAGGCCTAATATCCTCCGATTCATCCCATGAAAATACTCCTACATTGCCTGAACTCATTAGAAAACCTCCTGCAACATTTCCAGACTCACCAGCGAGAGTATTCGCATCTTGTACTTTAATTACGAAATTATACGAAGTACTGTTACTGTATTGTATTGGAACCCCTGAAACGCTAACTATTGCACGATCAGATGCCTGTCCATTCAATGGACCTCCTACACCATGGCAAGTGCAACCATATACTGCAGTTTCCTTTCCATTTCCTTCTGCAGGTGGGCCTAAATGATATGCCACTGATGGACTTGCAAGTATTGAAAACAGGAAACCAAGAACTATGATACGAATGATGTTTCTGTTCATCACAATTCCCCATTTGTTATCATTAATTACTCTATACAGTTGAAAATCTAATCGGTGTAATTGGCTTCAGTTGGAACTTCTGCCTTCAACCCCTTACGCGCACGAATTTCTTGAGTGACTTTCTCGAATAATTGTGGAGGTACTTGTTCAAACCCAGCATTCTCGGTATTCCATGTAGCCCTACCTTGACTAGCTGCTCGAATATCATTCGAGAAACCGAATGTTTCAGCCACTGGTACTCGTCCAATTACAGTAGTAATATTTCCGTCAACTGGCATATCCTCAATTACCCCACGTCGAGTAGTAATTTGTCTTGTAATTCCACCCATTACGTCGTTTGGTGCAGAAACCTGCAGCTTTTGCATTGGCTCCATTAATGATGATCTGGCACGTACCATTGCGCCCTTGATTGCATTCCTTACTGCTGGAATAGTTTGTGCAGGACCACGATGAATTGCATCCTCGTGAAGTTTAGCATCAACCAACTTTACCATTACACCCATTATTGGCTCTTCAGCTAACGGGCCTCGAACACAAACATCGAGGAATGATTGGATGATCAATTCGCGAGTTTCGTGTATTTGTTGAATTCCTTTTGTTGCATTTATCAATACATTTGTTCCACCGACTGCGTATATTTTACGCATTAAATCTCGATCCATTCCGAATGCAGCGAACTTGTCTCCGACTTCCTTAGCGTCCTTAGTACGTACAGCACCATCACCAAATTCGCCTTCACGAAGTGCCTGAACAACTTCATCGGGTAATCGCTCAACTTCAATGTAAAATCGATTATGTCTATTGGGTGACTTACCCTCAAATGGGTTGCCCTTGTTATCGCCATGAATACACTCACGATATACTACGATTGGCTCAGACACCTTAACTTTGATATTCTGCTCCTCTTCTAATCTGTACACGGAAATTTCAAGATGCAATTCGCCCATACCAGCCAGCAATGCTTCACCAGTTTCATGATTATGAGTAACCTGTAAAGATGCATCCGATTTAGCCAATGTTCGCATTGCGTCTACGAACTTAGGTAAATCCTTCAGCGCCTTAGGTTCTATTGCCACAGTAACGACAGGCTCAGAATAATGTCTGATCGCCTCGAATGGAGTAGCATCTTCAGTTCTTGCAACAGTTACACCAGCGGCAGCGCTTCTGATACCTGTTACTGCAGCAATATTACCAGCAGATACTTCTGGAACTTGTATTCGGTCCCCACCCACCATCATAGCGACTTGTTGTACTCTCTCAGCCTTAGCAGCGCCTAATGCGAAAAGGGATTCACCCTGCTTTACAGTCCCAGAGAATATTCTACCTACTGCGACTTCTCCAGCATGTGGATCCATCCAAATCTTGGTAATCATAAGTGATAATGGCCCATCGGGGTCACATTCAATCATGGCCTTGCCAGTTTCTGTCTCTAAATCACCCTGCCAAATATTGGGGATTCTATATTTTTGAGAATCCAATGGCCCTGGTAATCTCTCAACAGCCATATCCAATAGTACCTGATGAACGGGAGCTTTCTTCGATAGTGCCTTCTGTTCGTCATTATGGCAATGCTCAAAGATATCTTTGAAATTTAATCCAGTTTTAGTCATAAATGGGATGCTCATGCCCCAATTGTAGTATGCTGAACCGAATGCAACTGTACCTTGTTGAACATCTACTTGCCACTCCTTTTTGTATTCCGTAGGTGCAAAAGCGCTAATCAAATTATTTACTTTAACAATGATCTTTTCGAATCGTTTCATCATTTCAGGCCCATCAATTTGTAATTCATTGATTAAACGATCAACTTTGTTAATGAACAAAACAGGTCTAACACGTTCTTTCAACGCTTGTCGAACCACTGTTTCTGTCTGAGGCATTGTGCCTTCAACGGCACATGCAAGAATAATGCACCCGTCTACTGCCCTCATTGCTCTAGTAACGTCTCCACCAAAATCGACGTGACCTGGAGTGTCAATCAGATTAATCAGGTAATCTTCACCTTCTACTTTGTGAACCATTGAGGCACTTGCAGCATTAATCGTAATGCCTCTAGCTGCTTCCTGCTCATCGAAATCGAGGACTCTACTCTTGCCTGCAAGATCTTCAGACATCATTCCAGCACCAGCAATTAGATTATCGCTAAGTGTGGTTTTTCCGTGGTCAATATGTGCTGCAATAGCGAGATTACGTATCCTATCTCTTCTATGCATTACCTGTGTTGCAATCTTGATGTTATCTTCCTTACGGCCCATGGTATCACCTGAACGTTCTTTCGACCCGAACGTGGTAGATAAACACGATGTAGTGTAACGAGTACGCTAGTAGATTGCTCAAGTGAATTATCATCGTGCAGATGCAGCAATTCTCTCTGTTTCTTCGCGCTTCGCTACAGCAAATGATGAAACATCTCCTTCTGCTGCCTTCATCACTTCATTTACAATGCACTGTGTTAGTGAGCGTTTACTCTTAACTGTAGCACCAGTTGCGCCAGTTGTAAGATTTCTAATAGCTACATCGACACGCCTAGATGGAGAAACTTCAGCTGCTTTAGGTTGAGAGTTTGCACCAAATCTGATTCTTGTAATTCCCTCGCATGGGGCAGAATTTACAATAGCATCAATTAATGTTTGAAGAGGATTATCGCCTGTTCTTTCATGGATAATATCAAGGGCATCTCGTAATGCAGAAACTGTTGTCGATTTTTTTCCTGAGTTAGGGCCACGACGCATTAGACCATTTGTAAAACGCTCTATTAGTGATAGTCGCTGTTTACCAAACCATTGATTTGCATGCCTACCTCCACTGAGCGGCATACCAATTGTGGTCAAATTGATGTATGGAGCAATTCCAGGATCAGAGCACGTAACTTCTGCAGCATCCCATTTTGAAAATACAAGTGTTCCAATACCAGCAATAGGCTTCACACTGTCAACATCAGCAGATGCTTCAGAATCCTCAACATCTGAGTCAGCAATATCTTCAGCCATAATATCACCTAACGTACTGGTTTCTCCTTTCGGCCACGTACCATCTCATCGAGTGATACTCCGTTAACCTTGATTACCTTGAATCGTACCCCTGGTAGGTCACCATAAGAACGACCCATTCTACCGCCAATACCTTCGACTAAAACTTCGTCGTGTTCATCGATAAATGATATTGCACCATCTCCGGGAGCAAATGCAGTCAATTTATTTCCTGATCCTTTAAGATTGATTTTTACTGCCTTACGAAGACCAGAATTGGGTTGTTTTGCTTCGATGTTTACCTTCTCAGTAACAATGCCCTTAGCTTGATGGCTGCCACGAAGAGGATCGTGTTTCAAAACTCCGCCAACACGAGATTTCTTCTTCATTCGCCTGCGTATGAGTCTATCTTTTTGCCTAAATCTTTGACGGTCCGCTTTAATCTTTGATCCAGCGAACAGTCCACGTCCCAAGAGTCACTCACCTCGTTAAATGCAACTCGGCGACCAGCCCTCCGTATATGAGAGTGACGGGCTATTCTGAGTATTTTCAGGTCCATAATCATGGAAACTTGAAGGGTAATGTCCTACCCGATACATCCATGTCATTCAGAGACCATACGGACATCGCGACAATTCTAAACGACGATGTGTCAGTAATTCATGGGTTCATGAATGAGTCAATCCATCATAATCACATCCCCTTAGTTTTTGATAATATCAAAGAAACACCTGGTCATCGTGCTGCAATGAATGTTCTAACCCGTGATCATTTGTGTAGGGTATGGAATCTAAGTCCCGGGGAGCTTATCGATACATTGGGTTGGGCAATGCAAAACCCTATTGATCCAGAAATAGTTGAAGCATCAGCAGCCGAATGCATGCAAAATAAGATGGAAGAGGTTGACGTCACGTCCATTCCGGTACCGTGGCATTATGAGCAGGATCGTGGAAGATATATGTCTGCATCAGTCATAATTGCGGAAAAAAACGGTGAACGAAACATGAGCTTTCATAGACAATTTGTCGCAGGTTCAAACAGATTAGTAGCAAGATTAGTTCCTAGACACTTACGTCAATTTACTGATGAGTCTAGAAATAATTCAGAGGATCTGAATATTGCCATAATTAATGGCGCTGATCCATGTGTCTTGCTGGCAGCGGCTATGTCGTTCGATGAACGTATAGATGAACTTAGGGTTGCATCATCATTGCATAACAAGATATACGGCAGTGCATTGAAAGTTGTGCAACTTGATAATGGTGTCCTTGTGCCAGCAGATGCAGAGTATGTAATGAGTGCAAGAATTACTTCAGAAGACGATGATGAAGGCCCGTATGTTGATATTACTGGAACCGTAGACGATGTTAGACAACAACCAGTAATTGCGATTGATACATTGCACCATAGAAACAATCCCATTTTCCATGCGCTATTACCAGCTGGTAAGGAACATAAGACATTGATGGGATTGCCGCGTGCGCCCACGATTAAGGCTGCAGTTGCAATGGTAACTGAATGTAATGATGTACACCTTAGTGAAGGGGGTTGTGGCTGGTTATCATCTGTTGTTGCAATCACCCCGAATGGGCCGGAGGATTCTCGTAATGCAATCAAGGCAGCATTAGATGGACATAAATCAATGAAATCGGTAACTATAGTGAATAATGATATTCAGATTGATGATCCGGTTAGAGTTGAATGGGCAATGATGACGAGATGGCAACCAGATCAGGATACAATAATACTTTCAAATCAGAAGGGGTCAAGTTTAGACCCATCTCGAAACAGTGATGGCCTCACTTCTAAGGTAGGCTTTGATGCAACCATCCCGTATGGTGTAAATCCAGAGCCATTCACATCAATATAGTGATGAATTATGACTCGGCGAACTCAAGCAAGGCTACAACATCCACGCAGGAGTTTGGGCAATAGACATCGTGCACAAGCAGAGAAATTCCTAAAGATTGCCAAGAGCGATGATTCTAATCGAAATAAAAACCTAAATTGGGCTGAGCAATCGTCTCGTCAATCGATTTTACATGATTTTACTAACGAAGATAATTGGCGATTACTCATTGAAATCAAACTAGAATTATCCGACAAATCAGGCATAGGAGCAGTAATTGAAGATTTATTTGTTATTCTTGGAAGGGATCCAGACAGGACTAATATTCTGAATGGAATTGATTTATTGATTCACGGAAAAGATTTGGTCGAAGCTGCATTTGATGTCGATCCATTAGACCCGGATAAATGGTATGAAAGGATAGCTAAAGATGAAGGTAAATTCACGGAATTTGTTCAAAGGCTAACTAAACTTGATCTTAGAGACCCCCGTGCAAATATTATTTTTGGAAGACGAATTGAGAAATTATTTGACCATGGTAGACACGATGAATTCATCCCACTGGCACGTAGGATTGTAGCACAACGACCTCAAAATCATGAGGCTTGGACAGGTTTAGGGAGATTACACGAACGTAGAGAAGAATATGATGAAGCGTGGCTATGCTATGATCAGGCACAGATTCATTTTCCTAGTAGGCCAGTACGAGATGAATACCGAACAAGAATGCAATCAAGGTTAGAAGGAGAGAAATTGCGTTGGAAACCACCCGATATACGAAGTAGAACAGAATTTCACGACAGAATGTTTACTCTTTCAAAACCAGAAATTGAGA